>Ga0157368_1000075_pt1 | contig 42360 bp, 64 predicted proteins | sample AttbisABBM3_FD_113146 | JGI IMG/M metagenome (GOLD analysis project Ga0157368, IMG submission 113146) | Fungus gardens microbial communities from leaf cutter ant in Botucatu, State of São Paulo, Brazil - Atta bisphaerica ABBM3 | ecosystem: Host-associated > Fungi > Mycelium > Unclassified ... | reverse complement strand
ATAGTGCGATTCAAATAGTGATCAACATGGCGAAAGTCCGCACAAGTCCTCCTAACCCAACTAAGACACGACTACTCCAAGGGGCTCTACACTGCCTGAAACAGTAGCCCCTGTCCTTTGAACGATGGGTAGTATATCTATATCACAAATCTGATAATGTTTGAGCAAGGCGAATGATGACCCGACTACTGCACTGGCTTTTATTTCTCCTATTGGCGGGCATGAACGTAGCCCAAGACTCTTCCGCTTCGTCTAATTCAGCTACGGCGACATCAACAAATCCGACGGCCACCCTCGATCAAGCTACCGTTTCCGGCGTCTCAACTTCTGGAGTACACAAATTCCTGGGTATTCCTTATGCATCCCCCCCAGTCAACGATTTGAGGTTCAGACCACCTATGAGCATATCTTCGTACAATGGTAGTATCAATGCACAAAACTTTGGATACTCGTGCCCCCAGCAAAATGCCTCACTCGTATCCCAGTTCTTCCACAATATCTTTCACAGGCGTGGAAGGGTTGGCATTTCCGGAACTATTGAGGTTGATCCAACCTGGACGGGCGTCGACTTCAATGATGCATCTGCTCCTCCAGAGAGCGAAGATTGTAATTTCCTGTTCGATTCGACGCTCTTCGGTTGTGCATGACACCTCTCTTCGCAGGCTTGACTCTCAATATTATGCGCCCAGATAATGCCAATTCATCTTCTAATCTTCCCGTGGTAGTGGTGAGTCGGTTTTGGAATCAATAGATCCGATCGTGCTTAAGCTTTGTCCGATAGTGGATTGTCGGAGGTAAGTAGGATCGCTCTCTGGATTTATTTGTTTTTGTAAAATAGCGTTCTAGGTGGTTTTGAGACAGGAACGACCTACTAGTATATCCAACTTCTTCTCTCGAAGAACCACCTTGTGCTTATGTATGCAACGCAGTTATGACGATGATGCTGCCCGACTTGTACGGCGTTCAACCGAGCTTGGCGAGCCATTGATGTATGTTTCTATGAATTATCGGTCCGTATCAAATATATTCTACTTGGGATTTTCTACCTAATACACTTTGTAGCGTCTCTGGTGTGTCTCGACAATGGTCTACAACCTCATCAATATTGATCTTGATCTACAGGGTGGGGATTCTTAGCCAGTCAAGAAACCAAGGCCGCAAATGCTACTAACATTGGACTTCGAGATCGTAAGTCGCTCTTCTGTTCATTTGATATTGCCATTCAATCTTTCTTCATTAGAGCGTGCTGCGCTCCAGTGGATCAATCGGTATATTGGCAATTTTGGTGGAGACAGTAGTCGTGTTACCTTGTTTGTTTCCATATCTGCTTTATAAGGATTTAATTGACGAGGACGTTCATTTAGATGGGGCCAGTCTGCAGGAGGGATTTCTGCCTCCCTTCAAATGTTAACCAATAACGGTGATTCTGGAGGGTTATTCCGTGGTGCTTTCATGCAATCGGGTGCCCCTATTCCGGTTGGGAACATTACTAGAGGCCAGGTGCGTGTTGCGGTCAATTGGTGTATGTCATTTGCTCAAAGGCTAGAAGGTATGGTACGATCAAATCGTCAACCAAACAAACTGTGCCGATCAAGATGATACTCTGAGCTGTCTCCGAAGCGTTTCGTATGAAGATCTCAAGACAGTCATCAACCGAACGCCAAATTATTACGATTATACATCCTTGGACCTAGTTTGGGTACCAAGAGCTGACGGGGACTTTTTACCAGATAATCCCCAGAGACTTGTTTTGAATGGAACAGTTGCTAATATTCCCATTGTCAGCGGTGCGTTTTCATCACAGATTCATCCGAATTTTTACCGATATTTGATGGTTTGTCAGGTAATTGTGCTGATGAGGGCACTGTTTTCTCACTGACATCCCTCAACATAACTAGCAATGATGATTTCAGGTCTTTTCTGAAATACAATTATCTTTCTGACGTCCCGGATCAGAACGTCAGTGATGTGATGGAATTATATCCGGACAACCGTAGTGATGGCTCACCTTTTAATACGTCTGTATTCAACGCCATCACATCTCAGTACAAGAGGAATGCTGCCTTCCAAGGAGACGTTGTCTTCCAAGCGCCAAGAAGGTTCTTTGTGCAGCAACGCTTTGCGAGTCAGAATGTTTGGTCCTATCGTGTGTCACTGTTATCCCTACTGGCTTAGTGACATTCGTATTAAATTTGTCATCATCAGAGAGCAGCCGAGGAATGGATACCCCGTTTGTCGGAGCGGTACGTGGCTATGTAAATCTCGTCCGACCTTGATCCGAAGGCAACTGACAGTATCATTCCTCTGACCTCTCATATCATGTACTGGACGACTATCTTGTCCGCTTTGTCACCAACCTCGACCCTAACAATGGAACGGAGCCAAGCTGGCCAAAATACGACAACAGCTCGAAACAGATATTATGGTTCACTCATGATGACGATGACACTGGGGTCCAAGTCAGCACGGACGACTATCGAGTTCCTCAGTTGATGTATCTCACTAATCTTAGCTTGGCGTATCCTTTGTGAAGCGCCAACGTCTATTTAATTTCTATCTTGTCTACTTACTGATCCAAGTCTCACCCATCCTTCATTCCCTTCCACTTGTCTCTTCATCGGGAATCCATGCTCTTCCTCCTCCATTCGATTCCATGTCCTTGAGGGTTTTGCCTTACTGTGATATGATGCCGCGTAGTCTTGAATGTTCAGTCACAAGTTCCACTATCTATCATGTACACCTATTCGAATTACCTGTTTTCCATCGATAATGGTCAGAGTCCAGTAACCTCGGTCGACATCAACAATTCAACAGAAATCTCCATATAGAAGAATAACCAATGATAGTCATGTATACCGCTTAGTATACAGTTTATTAACGATACAAGATTATAAATATATCCAAGAGAGTCAAAGTGCAAGATGTAATTGTACAAGAAAACAATTTTCACGCAAACTCAGGTTGCGAAAGTTTACACCCCATAACACGAACTTAAAGGGATATCAGAAAAGCATTCATCAATATAAGCGAAAATCACGCACTTGTACCATCAGGTTGACCTAAACCATACAACATCTCCTTAGGATGGAAAGCCAAAGAACTCAGTCTCGGGATGAATGGAGAAGGCAAAGTCCGTAATGGTGCCGTACTGAGTCCAGTCTGGAGGTGGAACGACGAAAGTGGCTCTTCCTGATTCACCGACTTGACCACAATCTTCTGCGCACGCCAATTACTGGGATTAATAGCAGACGACCTTCAAGCGTAACAAAACCTCAATCAACGACACTAAACATGCGACAAAACCGGAAATACTCACGCAGCGAAAACATTTGCCAGAGGATGAACATCAAACGCAGAAAGTCCATGAGTTTGGACCTGCCATGAATTGATCGGTAACGGTGGCCCACGCATATCCCACAGTTTAACTTGACCATCCAAACTGGCCGAGAGGAATTGAAGCTGCTGTCTCGCATGCCACCGTACATTCTGCACCCAAGCTGTATGGTCAGAATACGTCCGCACGATAGAATCCTCATCTTCAACCCTCCTATCAAAAACCTTGACCATTCCATCGGCAAAACTTGCAGCGAAGGTTTGCGAATTGTCCATATCAGAAGCAATAGCAGTGGCGGGACTTTCAGAATTGGTATCAATGTCCTGAGCGCAGATACTGGGTCTGACACATCATATAGGAATATATGAAGGGACTTACCAAACTCTGCGTCTCTGTCTGTGCATCCCAGACTTTGATAATCCGGGAATCACCGCCGACCAACAACGTTCCGGCAGATTGCTTCCAATCAAGAACAACCCCCGATCCTTGACGCAACTGGATGACTTCATTCAACGCTCTGAATGCACTAACCATTTGCACAGGTCCTTGTTCCATCACTGGGTCAAAATTGCGATACAGGCGAACGATGCCTTCCGACGATCCAGCAACGACGATCCCACCTACTTCTTGATTAATGACAAGGATAGAGGTAACACTGGTACCCCGTGGATTGCCATTGAACCATTGAGTGAGACGTTTGCGTGTTGACCAGTCGTATACACTGTTCTGCATATCAGGCTAATTTCACTCAGAAAGAGTAGGAGGTTCTGAGTACCTGATTGTATCAGTCTCATTTGCCACGACAATTTGTTGATCAAATGAATGGAGAGCCATTGTAAGCGGGTATCCGTCCGTCTGTATCGTTGCCACAGGTCTATCCCACCGGCAATACTCTACTCCAAAGCCAATCAGTCTCACCACAATATAATGAAAAAAGGAGCTCACCAGCAGTATTGGCCTGTTCTCTCGTCTCACTGGTCGCCTTCTCGTTCCTCGAATGTCTCCATAATTGATAATTATACTGCATACTCCCTGGTTCCTCCGCCTCCGTTTGCTACCAACACAATGAAGGTCATTGTCCAGGACGTAAATCGTAAAAAAACACCACTCACCCTCATTTGTGGCTCCTTGAAATACTCACAACACCAATCATAAAACATACTCCTCAGCGGCAACACATCTCTCACACCAGTACCGGTCCCCAACCCTAATATCACGCTATTGCTATCTCCTGAGTCTCTCGAAAAAGTGCTGTTACTCGGACTCGGTATGGACGACGAACGGTGACCACCCTGAGTCATATTGTGATGGTTACTGCTACCGTGATGATTTCGTCGTGAATGTTGGTGTTGTTGGTGAGGATAAAGCCCCATTCGGCGTCGAGCGCGGAGACGTTCCATGTCCTCCTCTATCAGTGCTTCCATGACGTGATACGGTTGGAAATCATGCTGTGGTGGATGATATGATTGCTCAAAGGAAGTGGTGAGTTTACTATGACGAGAAGGAGAATCATGGGGATGACGAAGACGATGCGTGGATGAAGAGAATGTTTGATCTAACAGTGTTGTCGGAGGCTGCTGATTGGGATATGGCGATTGATAACTTGCACAATTCAAATTTGGTAAAGGAACTCTTGTCACATCATTCACAGCCTCTCCTGGATACCCACTTCCGGTACCAGAGATAGAACCAGTCATCATCGGTGTACCTCTCCCCCCTATCCCTGTTCCGTCCTCATACCCACCACTTCCAGCCCCACCACCCACACCATTAGACATCGATGTAAACCCAAAGGATTTGATGAACGATGATGTAGCACTTGCAAATGATGAAGTCCTCTTGAGAGTACTCGTTAGAGGATTCGGTAAGGTATCTGACCGTATTAGAGATGGTCGATCGGGATTGGGTGAAGGTAGTGCAACAGGAGTTAACATTGATCCTCCTCGATAGTCTTGTGTTAGATATGGCATTGATGCTGATGCTGACGCCGATGTTGTCATATTCACCACACCTCCAAAGAAACCACTCCCACTACTTGCTCCATAACCAGGACGTTTATCGCTAGGTATGGAAGGTGGCCTATCCAATGTAGAGTTTTCGAGTTTGGTAAATGGTGATTCAAGGAGCAGTGCCATGATATAATCGACGATGATTTGAGCCATGGTTTGTACCTCGACGTAAGGGTCTACGGAGAGGTCTAGGAGAACGACGAAGATAGTGAAGAAAGAAGATAAGAGCACACGATTTTCTTCCCTGAGCATATCGTCGTCACCGAATGAATCTAGCCATTCCGAGACTGCGAGACTGGTCACATCGTCATCATGGGTATATGTTATTGGACCCCCTGCTCCCCCTCCACCATAAGGTGCGGTCGTTGAGGAAGACGAAGTCGGGTACGAAGGAACACCGCCGCTAGTAGTCGATCCCCCTCGCCATCGACGATCCTCTTCCCAATAAAGCCATGCACAAACCACAAAATAACCCCTCCACTCTTTTACAAGACACGAAATCACCACCAACAGCTCTTTCCTGCACATCGGGCTCGCGTCATCTTTGATCGCCAATGTCGCACCAGTGGCAACAGCGACTTCCATCCTGAAATGAACTCTTTCTTCCAGCTGATACATCGTCCCCGTCCCTCCACCTCCTTTCTTACTCTCATCCGCACTCCCACTTGCGCCCATGAATGTACCCAACGCATACAACGCAGCGCTACGCACTTCAGCGCTATCATCAGATAATAATCTGATCAATTTATCCTGAGTCCCATGGTCAACACCGTAGACTTTGAGTTCATCATTCGCTGCCCATATCTGTGAGATACATAAAGCCGTCCATTGACGCAACAAGAAATCAGGCTCTTCTAACCTGTCGTAACAGTTATCGAAAACACGTTCCGTCCAGCATGCAGCTTGAGCATGTGGGAAATCACGACAAACGGCGGAGAGGATAAATGAACACATAGCCTTGTGTTCAGAACTATTTGGTAGGACGTCGTCGTTCTTTAATCCGAGGACGGTGGAAAAGTATTTATATCCGGAGGAATTGTATAGATCGGCTTGAACGGTTTGATCGACAGCAAGGATGCGAGCCCATATGAAGATGAGGACTGGGCGGAGGTCTTGACCTGCCGCTTGGAGGAGTTTTGAGATGTAGGGAAAGATGCCGATAGTTAAGACTAGGTGAACAGCCCAAGGGCCCAAGTCAACGAATTGGGAGAGAAGGATGAGTGCGCGGAGGCGGTGTGGTTGGGAAAGGAGGACCTGAAGAACGATGGGAAGTTGGTCGGGTGGTTTACGGGGAACGAGGTGTCGTTGATCATTTATTCCGTCAAACTTAGGACGCATTTGGCGTAGCTCCTCGAGTGTGCGTTTAGCGAGTTGGTCTTTGTCGTAGATAATAGGCTGAGTCGTTGTTGAGGCTTCGGATGAAGTGGGGGGAAAGGTGAAAGGAAGGGTGTTGGGTACACCGGTAGCAGCCGTGGCAGATGATAAAGGTAACGCCATTGGTCCCCTCTTAGTCAATGCTGATCCACCCCTTGAGATCCATACCTCAAAGGCAGTGAGTTGGTCAGTGAAGAAGCGATTCGGGATATAAACGTAGGGTTTGGCATCAGGTGGTTTCAACAGACCACCGAAAGGGTCCTTGCCCAATTGAGCCAACTTGTCGAGAGCGATGCCCAACTTGAACAAGTTGCCACCTTTCAACTCTGGGGGTTGATACAAGAGCTCAGGAAGCTGTCGAAGACACGCGTCGACGGCTAGATCCCAGGTGTCCCAGAGATGATGGGTATTTGTTGGTGGGAGACGAGGTTCGGTAAGGGGAGTACAGTGGTAGTTCTTCATGACGCGCTCAGCGAGGAGGAAATTGCGGAAGAGAGAGGCGATGAGGAGGTCGGAGCGGTAGAGTTTAACGAAAATATCGCGAGGGAAGGTTGTCCAAGCGATCGTGTCGGTGATGGCGGTGAATATCCAATTTAATTCACCCAAGGGTGTGCGGCGGTCCTTCAAATCACCGGGGAGTTGGATGACCATGTCAATAGAAATGCCATTGGGAAGCTGATTGTTCATAATGAAATAGCGCAAGGCAACATCGATGGGGGATGTTAGACACGCTGTGAAGACGTCTGCAGGTAATTCGGGGAAAGATGGAAGCTGTTCATTCGGTCCGCAGGCAGCCAGTTGGAGGGAATCAGTGAAAGGGTGAACTCCTTCGGGAAATTCACCGTGTGCAGCGCGGGCCTCCTGGTCTCGGCGACGTGCAAATGTGTTGAAGTTGTTGAGAAGATTGCCTGCGGCTGGACAGTCCCAGATGTAGACACCAGGAGAACCGATCCAGCTTTGGACTTCTTGTAGGGAAATAGGGATGTACTGCGTATAGTTACGGTTGAAGCACCACAACTCACCGCTGGGTGTTGGTTGGGGGACACCGTGACCGTTGTAATAGAAAAGAACGGCATCGTCCTTGGCTTGTCGACGCAAGGTCTGGCAGAAGCGGCGCAAGTCCTCAAGAGAAGGGTCCAAGATAGGTTTGTAGGAAATCTTGAGACTGAGGCTCTCGAACTGATGCTGGAGGTTTGAGCCGATGGCTTCGAGCGCCTTGTGCGAAGACAACGTGGGGGGGTTGACCCAGCTCTCAAGAACAGCACAAGGATTGGTTTTCACGATGTCAGGTGGATCGACATCGATGTTAAGACACAGCACCAGGGCCGAATTGGCGGTCTTTAGCTTTCCCGGGATTGCACCTCGCCAAGGAACGAACCGCTGGGACCATGGGGGGCCCGGAGTGGGGTTGCCGCAGGTGAGATGGCGCTTGACAGAGAAGTAGGGGATTGTGGGTGGTGTTTCTGAGAGAGCATCGACAGAGGGATCGGGGTTGTCTGCAGGACTGTCGGCATTGAGCTCGCCGTCGATGAGACGGGCAGAAGGGTCTGAGAGGGATGCGGAAGGATATTCGCGCTCCGTGTCCGAGTCGGAAGGCGTGCAGGCTCTGCCTGGGGGTGGCCAGTCTGCTGTGGGAATCAGTACAGAAATCACAAAATAACCAATGACAAACCCTGTGGCTGCGACATGTCGGCAGAAAACCAAAACAAAATACGATTATGTTACAGGAGTCGTGACTCGTGTGACCGTGATTCTTTTCTTGCCTCCAGCCATGGACCCGCCGCTGGGCGCCGTCGTCTCCATCCCCTCGGGCAGGGGCGTCGTCCGTTATTCGGGAACAACAAAGTTTGCAGCGGGAAAGTGGATAGGCGTTGAGCTCTCTGAGCCCAACGGCAAGAACGACGGCTCCGTTAATAATGTCGTCTACTTTTCCTGCAGGTTCCCCCATGGCGTCTTTGTCCGCCAGAGTCAGATCAAGAGCATTCATGGCATGGAGCAAGACCCTGCTGTGAGCCATGCTCGATGTCTACAGTACTCGATCCTGACTTGACGTGCAGCGTGCAGCGCGTCCACAAGGCCATCGACGCTCCAGCTCTCTCCGCACAGGCACTCTCCGTCCTGCTGCAACCACTGGTAGCTCATCGCCCACAGGCTCGTCCCCTCGCTCTCAATCTCCTGTTAGAATCCCGTCTTCTTCTTCTTCTGCCACTAGGGTATTTCAAACCCAACACACGAATTCGTCCTCACCCACCAAGCGCCCAGGATCCCTCAGTTTACAGCCCCGAAAATCAATAACGCGACACCAGTCGCCAAATAGCGTCGATGTTCCTCTTAGTCCTGGTGGCGCAAGCTCATCTGTACCGCAACAGGCTTCCCGTCCTCCAAATGCGTATACAAAGAAACTTGTTGGTGCACCTGGAGGACAGAATGCTAGGACGTCTTCACCTTTGAGCGTACCTCCTGACCTCATTCTGGGTGATGTGTCCGCTGCTGCCTCAATGTCGCCATCGACGTCCCCAAGAGTTCCAGCTCCCATTCACACGACTGAGCCTATCACTGCAACAAGCCCGAAAACGCCATCTCCAGTCGTACGTACTCAAGGTTCTTCCTGTGTCTGGTCTAATTTGCGGTAGCCTCCAACACAAGACGACACTGAATTTCAAGAACTCCGCGCCAAAATCCGAGTACTCGAAGCCAAACGAACAGACGACACTCGACACATCCGTGAGCTCGAACGCCAGCTTGAAGATGCCAAAAACTTCATTGCCGTCAAACCCAAACTTCAACTCAAATTAAACCAACTCCAACAAGACTTAATCTCAACGAGACGGGAACTTTCAGATGCACAACAATTGTCGCAATTGGCTGAAAGTAGAGTCGTTGACGCTCAGGAACAGTTGGAGATGGCGATGCTAGATAAGGAGATGGCAGAAGAGAAAGCCGAGACAGCGGAAACGGAGTTGGAGGAGCTGAAGGAGCAATTGGCTGTTGTGCAAGTCGAGATGGGGGTTTTAAAGGGCGAGCAAGGTACGTTGTTTCATACCGTGTCGATTTCTGGATCTGGAGGAATTGCCTTGACAGACGGTATACAATCGGGTTCAGAGGACCATGAGAAAAATTCTCTGGCCTATATTCAGCTCGAAAAACAGAACGAACGACTGAAAGAAGCACTCATCAAGTGATCACCCTCTTCCCAATTCTCTACCATTATTCTCATCCCGCTTCAGGCTCCGCGACCTTTCACAAGACACTGAACATGAGCAACGCAAACGAATTCAGGAGATGGAGAAAGACATCGATACGCTCGATCAACTCCAAGGTAACTTATCCCATTCGAGTGTACGACAAGTACTAATGATGTACAGTTCAATACGACGAAACACTCATCAAACTTACAAACGCTGAAACTGAGATTGAGGGGCTCAAGTTACAATTAGATGATGCATTACATGCGGAAGACCTTCTCGTCAAACTGACAGAGCGGAATCTTGAATTGGGCGAGGTGTGTGTGCATATGGATGGAGCGAATGTCATAGATAATAAATTTCTCCCAGAAAATTGAGGAAATGAGGATTACTATCGAAGATCTGGAAGCATTGAAGGAGTTGAATGACGAGCTGGAAGAGAATCATATTGACACCGAGAAACAATTGTATATTGATATAGGTAAGTGATGGGACTTTTTTTGTCTATCGATTTATATATGGGTGACTTATGGCAGAGAAACGTGACACCGAGATTCGAGAACTTCTCAGCAAAATAGCTTCTCTTGAAGATGCATATAAAGACCTCGAAGGCACTGTAACACAGTTCCGTGAACTAGTACTCCAACTTCAAACGTACGTCATTCCATGTATCGCCCATATTCACATTTGTGTAACCGATTCCTCTTACAGCGAACTTGATACTCTTCGTACACAAACCCAAACTGCCCAAAATGAGTCGGCTACAGCTACATCGCAAGCCGCAGCTATGATTTCTCTCAATATGAAATTGCAATCATCAGCTGCCAAGAATCTGGCGAGGAATATTGAGTTGGAAATTCAGAAATTGGAGGCGAGGGAAAGTAAGGAGTTGTTAGGTATCGTTCAAGTAAGTATATTATCAATTGTATCACGGTCAAGCACTCACACATATGCATGTTACAGCCATACCTTCCTCAACTTTACGTCCAATCGGACACTGAGGCAACACACTGCTATCTCTTTTTCCTTCGCCTCTCTTATAAAATGGACCTAATCAATACCATCATCGCAGCGAAGCACAACCTCCCCGAGTCACTCAATCAAATCAACCCTCGTTCAGGAACCCACGGACAACCGGTATCAGAAGTTTTAGTTGGTATATGTGAAATGCGAGGGCGTATTGCTGGGTTATCGACGTTGTGTAAGAGGTTTGCGAGGGTATTGAAGTGTGTTGCTGTGGAGACATTTTTGAATGTTGGAGGGAGGATTTATCCGGAGGTGAGAGCCGTAGAGAAGAGAATTGATATGCATGTGGATTTGTTGAGGAGGGATGAATTCAGGGAGATGGAATGTGTCAGTGATATTGCCAAGTGCGTAAACCCCTCATTTTTGTGTTTTAGAAAAAGAGTATAATTTATTAACACCCAATTTTTAGGATACAAGCGCAGTTCGATCATTTGGCAGAAACGTATTTTGATGGGTTCGAATTCGATCTAGGAGAAAAAGAGCTGGGCTATACGGTCTCATTTGATTTAGATTTGGATATGTTTTCAGCTTCGGTGGCGTTAGCCAAAACTTGTGTAGCTACGATTCTAGATGATGAAGGTCAGTCTAGTTTCATTCTTGAGATTTCTCGTGTTGATTTGCATATGTGGTTCCCTAGATGTTGTGTTGGATTTGAGTGGGTATGATGTTGTGACGGAATTGCTGGAGCCCTTGCAGAAGTTGTTGGATCAATGTAAGAGTGCAAAAGTTTTATCTAGGTATGCGGAATTTCTTTTTCTTTTTGACGGCTTATTGAAATGTTGTAATAGGAAACTGGTGAAACGCCTGGATGACTTAACGCAAGAATCTGCTGCTCTAAAGGCTTCGATCGTTCCTCGACTCCAAGCGCTGAGCAATCCAGTAGCTGAATTAGTCAATTTTGGTATTTCGGTACATTGTTCCGTTCTTTTTCATAAAAGTCATTTACTGATGCTTACATCATATGAAGCTCGCGCAGCTGATCATAAACCATACCAACGATGCGCGAAGCTCGAAATCTCCTTTCCAATTGACTGTGGTTCTGGGATTCGTGAAGAATACAGCGGCGAGTACAGTTGTTAAGGACTTGAAGCCGAATGAGTCACCTTGGGACGCAGTTGGTAGGACGATTACTCAACTTGTAGAAGAAGGGGCAAAACTGCTACCATCGGTACTCGAAAACGAGAATGTAATTAAGAGTGAGTTTGATGAGATCGCATCTTCCCGGATCATTCAACTTCAGCTTTCATTAATTCGTTATCTTGAACAGTCGCAAGTACACCACCTTGGGTAGTACGCGTTGCAGAAGTTAAGGCCGCACTCGAAGTTAATGTTGAAGCGGAACGTAAAGTTGCGAAATTGAATGATGAAATGCAAGGATTGATGCGGACATTAAAGGGTAAAGACCAGACTATTCAAGAAGCCTCTGTGAAGATTGAGTGGATGGAGAGAAGAATGGAGGCTGCTAAGAAGCAGGCGGAGGTTATTGGGGGTTTGGAGGATGAGTTGATGGATATGAAGAAGCAGAAGAGAGATTATGAAGAGGCGATGGAACAACTGCAGACGGATTTGGATGTGTTGGAACAGGATAATGCCAAGTTGAAGGCGTTGACTGCTGGACAAGAGAAGCAAGGTGTGTGTGACGTATCTGTGTTCTATGGAATCCGTTGCTAATGCTGGTGGTGGCGGCGGCGGTTGTCCGTAATGTCAAGTAGCGTCAGGCATGCAACTAATCGAGACGGAGAATATCGCAACTGAAGGGAGCTTGGAGACATCCTATCTATTAGAACAGGTACGTACATCCATGTCTCTGATTTTCGGGAGCCAACACTAACGTGGGTTCTTTACTTTAGATTGAAGCACTCCGTGGAACAGTTCGTTTCCTCCGAACCGAAAATTCATACCTGAAGGGTCAAGATCTCCTTCGCGAACTCGAGGCACTTCCTCAATTATGTGTCCCTGGCATTCCCCAAATACCACCTACTCCCCCACTGGTTCCCTCTGGGCTGTCGGATACAGATACAGATGACGATGACTCAGATATTTTGGCACGAAATGGAAAACATGTGACGTTGAGAGCGTTGACGACAGAAACGAAGATATTGTATAGAGATGTCATTAGGTTTTCGAGTTCGCCTCGGGTGGTAGATTTGTCGGCGTTGAATGCTAGGAGGAAAGAGCCAAATGTGGGTGGGAGAGGGTGGGTGCCGAAGAAGAAGAAGCCTGCTGCTCAGGTTTTGGAACGGAAGATTCAGGCTGAGAAGTTGGGTAGGAGGGTACAGGGATTGTTGGAGCGTGCGAGCGCTTTGGGTGGGAGATTATGATATTCCATGTTACAATGTCTTAGATACCGGATACCATTCAAATATAATACAATGTAATTTGAAATCAGGCACGTATACAACGTGAAGAAGAGTGAAGAAGAGCGGTTGGGCGGGCCGGAGCTGAGTTATGGGCCACTGTTGATGACAATAGACGACAATAGACATGACAGGGTCCTCGTCCACAACATCACACAACACCGCCTCGACGTACTTCAATCCAAGCGCACGCACGGCGGCGACCACGATATTCTATCAGCGACCGGTCATGGCGAGAGCAGGCGATCAGGTACATATAATGACAGGGAACCATAACGACGATCTTTACTTACTGACCCCTGCTTGTTTTCCGGATATGTGTATGTTCAGAGCGGTAAGAAGACAGGTGGAAAAAAATCGTTTACGGGAAATCGTGGGCCTGTGTCACATACTACGCCGTTGTGGCCATGTAAGATTAATGGGTGCGGAAAACAGTTTGTGAGAGAGGCGGATCTGCGTCGGCATCAGCGCACGACCAAAGTTCATGCGAATCCCAACTAGTTAGTTCTCTCGTTCTTGTTTGATCAAGAGCTGGTTGGCTAATTTTTTTTCTCTTTTGGATATAGTGTATGCGGCGAGTGTGGGGCTAGTTTCACTAGAGTGCGTTCTTTCTTTTATGGTTTGTTGAGTTGACACATACTTAGAGTGCAGACGGATGCGTTGAAGCGCCATGAGAAATCTAAGTGGGGTGGTTTGGTCATCTGGTTGTAGCACGGATTTGCTAACTTATGATTGTTGGTTAGGAATCATGTTGCACAGGTGCCATCCCGGAATTCCAGCGCGTTCGTCGAAGATGGTGCGACAACTGCGTCGACAGAGACGAAGACTACTACTAGTACTTCACCGGAACTGTCTACACGAAGTAAGGGCTCACGTAGTCTGTCTCCTGGTCCTTCTCGCGAGAAGGAGAAGGAGTACAGGGAAAGAGAGAGAAAACTTGGGGATCGCGAGTTACCACCATTGCCGGTCCCTGTACCTTCGGGATATTACAGACCAAACACTGTTGCTACTATTCGTATGTTCACCTTCGTCGTTTCATGATTTGCCCTCTCAGGCTGATGATGATCTACCTCCTTTCTTTAGCCTACGAATCATCAGCACCGCCAAACTCATGGCCTACTGCATCATTCTCTCGTTTACAGACCCATTCTCCTTCGCTTAATGCGATACTCGCCTCGCCTATCTCTACGCCACGTTTACATCCGGCCGATTGGTCTCTACCATCGTCTGGACAAAACAGAACAGTTGTACACAACGATAATGGCTGTGCACAAACCTCGCGACTACCAGCATCGTCACCGCCACCATTCAACCCGAGTAACAGACATGATGCACCTCATTACCGGTACCCTCGTTCTCCTCCCTGTATGGTTTCCCGGCTACCGATTTCGGAGAATCCTGCACCCACATCACGCGAACTGCTTTCCTATGACCACAAGGATCACACACCCCGAGGGCGGTTAGATACCTGCCATACTACTTTGACCTCGAGGGTTGACAACGATTCGAACGGCAATGAGGGTGCCGCTTCCGTAACTAGTATCATACGAAGGGGAGAAGGAATCTCTTTGACACCTTCACTGTCATCTGCATCGCCTGTACATCTAGCTGTACCGCCTATAGCTGCATCGACGGGGCCTGTTCTCACATCGGACATGCTTGCTGATGATGATGATGCTGATGGTGGTAGTGGCGACGATGTTTCGAACTCCTCGGACTCTGATGGAACCGAAGAATCTGACGAGGAAGTTGACGAATTGGAGTCTACGGACTCTGAAACCGAACTTGTTAAATCCGAAGATAAAACAGGCCCTAATCCCGCGGATGTGCGACCAAAACATTTGGCGCCGATAAAATCTGTGACAGTGGAAGAGACTGGAAACGAAGCTCTCATCACTTCCATTGGTCACAGTATTCCAGAAATTGATATTGAAGCATGTATCGATCCTGTTGCCACAGGAATTACCAAGGAGGAAGTGAAAGCAGCTATGGATGACATGCGTAAACAAGAGCAGGCGGAACAACAAGAGCAACAGCAGAGACTACAAGGAAATAATGACCATGATGGTCGACTTGGTGCGCTTGGTATGGGAATAGGTATCAATATTTGTGCGAGTAGCACGGGTGTTGATCATGGTGGATTGCCTTTCCTTAACGAGATGGTGTTATCTTCTTCGTCTCCGGCTCTCACTGTGAACGATGCTGGTATCGTTCATGGTGTTGTAGGCCAAATGAGACATGATCACTCTGGTGATAATAGCAGTATCGACACTCCATATGTGCACCAGAACCCCGGTTCCAGAAGGGGGCCTCAAAGCCGAGATAGCGACGAGTGTCACTCTCCTTCCTCGTTTTTGGGTGATCCTCGTGGAAATTTTGATACAGATTTTTATCACCATCGCCTGAGTCGTCGGCATCGCAGCTACGAAAGTCACGATGAAAACGAAGAGGCTGAGTCGCGCTTGAGTGGAAGTGAAGACCTGGATATTAAGATGGTGTATAGTGCTGATGTTGATGTTGATGTTGATGCTGGTAGAGATGTAGATATCGGCGAGAAGTTGTTGGAAAAGGCTGTGAATGAGAGGGTGAGGGTGAATGCAATGGATGTGGATGGTATAAATGATTCACCTGAATCTAGTTCTTGGCACGGCCATAATCGTCGTCATCTTCACGATGCTTACGGCAGTGGCGGCGGTGGTGGTCAGTATTCTTCTCCTTCGTTGGATCGGTCACCATCTTTTTTTCTGTTGGAACAATATCACCGACATTCGCATTCTCGCCGTTATAGTCTCTTTGATGAAGATGAGGAAGATGAGGAGCACATGCTTCATCATCGTCATACTTGTCATCAACTTCATCTGAGTCAGTAGTCTATTATGATTTTTCTTTTTACAATCCACTTATTCTTTTTACCTTCCATCGAATTCGTTTCAATTCGCCCATTCTTCATCTTCCAACCTGTCTCGTTCCGAATCCATACTCATTTTTCCTTTCTTAGCGGAGCTCTTGGCGCAGGTGACGATGCCTCTATGAAAGAAACCTCATCTGGCTTTTGCCTCGATTTCTGGTGTCTCTCATTTCCATATGGCTGTCACCCTGTCTACTCCATATTGCTTAGGTCCGGAGAAACTCTACGACTCGACTCACGATTTCTCAGTACGAACGAATGGACGCAGACTCAAATTTTAGGTTCTTCATTTCATCTTCAGGAGAAGCCCTTTGCGACGCCACACCGTCTTACGTATTGGCTCACCCGCGTGCACGCACGCACACCCATACCCATGTACACTCAATACACAGCTGAATTACTCATTTGACAAGACCTGCCCTATCACCTGCAAGTTTTCCTTTTCATTCTCATTTTCGACCTTCGCTTTCCGTGGTTGCATATGAGGATCACCAAATCACACGTCACGCACACATGCTTCATGGCGCCCTTCCCCTTCAAGCTACTACTGTCCTTACCATTGCTTCCATCTCCCCACCAAATCGGTCAAGTAATATCCGAAGGCAGTCTCATGATTTCGATTTGTAATCGATGGTGATACGTATCACAATATGTGATGACTGGATCAGGATTTTGTTGTCTATATTTCATCGTCGTTGGATCTATTGCTTTGCTTTGGTGTTTTGAATCTTTTCTCTAGTCGTCATGCTCATATTATATTTGGATGTTGGCCTCTCGTCCGCAGTCGCTCCACCTTGCTATCACCTTGCTATGCTTTCATTGTTATTGATGATTATGTTTTTTGATTACTAAAGCCGTCGACAACCTGTGCTATCCTGCTATCCTGTCCTTGTCTGTTATGTTCATTTGCTATGATGTGTTATTGATATGTTGAACATATCAAACCTAGTTGCTTTCATATCTTTCTTTTGCTCTCATAGTTTGTCACTTTATTGTCTACAATATTTTTCTCTTCTTCCACCTTGCTAGGTATAGATTGTAGTTTAACCATCCTCCCCTGAATTGATTCATTTATACATGGCTTGACCAGTGACACTACTTACAGGTGAGTCAACCACTGCGACTGCGGTGCTTTGATCGGAATGCTAACAGCGTTATCTTATGACAGGAATGACATGTTATTGTTGGGATCAATTTCATCTCTCATATTTTTTAGCCCTGAACATTTGAAAGTAAAAGTAAATCGTGGTATAAGCTACTACTGTATGTAGTGTTAGGATATTATCTGTCTTATTCACTCTAAATATTCTACTTCAAAGGACCTGGACTTTGGGCCACTTATATTGAGGGCCAATCTGAGTAAAGCGTTGGATTATCAATCAAGCCAATCAAGGGGATGAGCAGTGGACATACTTGTTGAACACACATCCTACCGAGCTCATGACCAACGAGGACACATTCTTTGAGTGTTTTTCCAGCAACAAGTGCACCAAGAAATCCACCAGCAAAAGCATCACCAGCACCATTCGTATCCACGATCTGGTCACTACTCAATGCCTTAACAGGGAAAACTTGAGCTTCCGCATTTGGACCAGCAACGAGGGTAGTATCTTTAGCGCCATTTGTGAAGATGACGATACGTTCACGAGCTTTATTCGATTTTTCATAGCTTGCGAGTGTTTTGGCAATCCCTATGAGATCCGTCTTGGGGCCGGGGTAGTGGGTAGCGGTGGCCCATGCTTCGGCTTCGGCTTCGTTGGCGATGATGATATCAGTGTAGGGAAGGACTTTTTTAAGATTGTCGGTGAAGAATTGGGCGATGAAGGGAGCGGAGAGGTTGAGAGCAAATGTCTAATGAGGAACCAGGTGTTAAAAAAAATGAGAAAGATAAGTTATGGTATGGACTAGGGTAAGGATGACATTGCCTTGTTAGCTTCGGACGATTTTTTACTGAGCCATTCAACGATGTCGGTGCCGTGTGTGAGGAAGTAACCTTCAACATAGTAGAAATGAGTAGCATCGATTAAGGGAGCAACTTGAGGGGATTCGAGGTGTGATTGATCGAATTTCTCAGCAGCTCGGAGAGTCGTAACAAGCGAGCTAGATAAATCCAATAAAAAATGTAGTCACTTTGGGAGAGAGAGTGTGGATTTGCCAATGAATCGTTTACCGTTCATGACCTGTGATAACAACGGCACAAGCTCCTGTTTTTTCATTTTTATTGACATGATAAACTTGATCAAGCCCCTCACGGGCGTTAGCGGCTTTGAGTTGTTCTGCGAGATCATCATCGCCGACGCAGCCAGTGTAGACGACAGAACCCGGTGGAAGGACGTACTAAACGAAAACGAAAGCGAAAGCGAGGTTTACTTCTGGATTTGGTCGATAAAAAAAATCAACAAACATACCGCAGCTCCTCGGGCAGCGTTCTGAGAGGCACCACCAGCAACGTAAGTGACTTGATAGTCTCTCTTAATTTCATCGTAACTTTCAGTCAAGGGTCAGAGTCTTATTGGGCATAGATGTAAAAAAACCATCACGACAATCTCACATAGGAGAATGTTTTTCCTCTGCTAAAATGGCATCATTGGACTTGAGTCCATACTTTTCAAGAAGCTTTTCTCCACCAGTGACCTGCATATCAAGCAGGGGGTTACCCAAGCAAAAAAGTAAGTAGTTCTGGGCAGGCATATACGTTTTGTGGTGGCAGAAGGGTATATCGATCTTATCTAATCCAAGTAGATGTCTGTGGGATTTATCAGGCATTGTATCAAAGAAGTTTGACAGCCGACACAGAAAGACTGGAATCAGACTCCTATAAGATCTAATTCGAATTCCAAGACTGACATGCAAGTGTGGAGCTTGGATAGCAACCTTGCACGGAACGGGGCACAAAGTAGGTATACTACGCCGGATCTCTAAAACAGAAATACACTATGAGTCGCGTGGGAAATAGGAATAGGAGATATGCTCTTAAAATTGAGGAGAGGTTGACTAGCGTATGAAAGTGTTTAGATGCACATGTCAATGAAGAAAGAGGATTGAAAAGGGAATAGACGCGAAGCGCCCACATTCCATCGATACACAACAAAGCAGCAGAGATATTGCCAAAGTATATAGTCTCTTGGCTGGCAACGTAATCAAGAGTGACCTGAAATAGATACCAAGAAAATAAACAGGTAAAAGCTCAGAGGGAATCTCGAACACGGGATGTTGGAGGTGAATGCGGCGACAGCTCAGTTCGGAGTGACGAGACAGCCATGTTAGTGATGTATGAGTTGCATGAAGCTTCGAAACGAGCTGGAAGCACCCAGGAATCGTAGGATATTGGTTTCAAGGGGAATGTCAGCTTCAAGGAAGGTGGCAGTATTTCTGCCTCGGACTCAGAGGATTCCGTTTCGTGGTCCATGGCAGGCTCTAGCTCCGGTGAAGGTGAAGGCGAAGATGGGGATAACTTGAGAGTGGGGTACAGGTTATCACTCTCCTCGCGGCTATTTTCTTTGTGTACTTTGAGGTGCTGAAGCAAATTGTCATGCCGATTAAAGAATTTGCCACATGACGGATGGGTACATTTGAAGGCTACAGAGATACATTGGTTCAGATCAAGGCGAAGATATTGACATTTTCAAACAAGAATGCTTACGTTTTTCGTGAGTATGGATGGATCGTATATGTCGTTTGAGGTGTTCCCCTCGGTGGAAACACTTGCCACAACCCTCAACCTTACATACATACATTCTCTTATCCTTGGCATCTATTGGCGCATCAGCAGCCTCCTGTGTAGGTACATGGCGGCCCCTGCTTTTCTTCGTTAAGTTGGGAACGGGGACTGGAAGTGTCGCACGGGAGCGCGGGCCACGACGTTCGGGAGCATATCCAGAAAATACAGTGCCCTCAAGGAAAGTCAAGGGCGGTGTCGAACTGAATGGAGAAGAGTCACGCGTCGTTGCCCGAGAATCATCGTCCCGTGAGTTTGCCATAGGGGACTCCGTTCTATGTCCCTCCTGACTGCCGCTGGCGTCCGTTGGTGAGGATGATGACTTTTTCGTTGTAGTTTTCAATTTCTTGCGAGGGGTAGTAGATTTGTGAGTCGAGGACGTATTGGGTTCTTCGGGCAATCGGCGCTTGACGATATTGCTGGTCTGCGAACGGGTTCGTGGTCGAATGGGGTCCTCTGCCTCGGCAGAAGGAATTTCGGCAACACAAATGCCTGGTGCATTGGCCTTTAATACAAAAGTTTGAGCATAAAAATGTCAGAAAAAATACGGCTGACATTCACCTCGGTGTGAACTTGATATGGTGTACTCTGCGGCAGAGTGTCGCCCATGCCTGACTTGTTGTTGGAGGTTGAATTTATGGATATGGGTTTGACAGGGGCAGCCAGGGAAGAGGATAGTATGGATTTTAAGAACGGGAAGAGGATTATATAGGGGTGGCACAGGAAGCTTCTGGTTTCAGCCCCTAAGTCTGTGCAAACTTTTGACGGCTGCATTTTTGAAAATTTGCACGTGGTCTAGCTTAGTCAGCACCTGCCCCAGACTGCCACATTATTATTTCTGCTGTCCGCATTATCGCGGCTTACAACCCTTGCCAGATTGCACAACACAGACAGATATGCTTTGCGCCTGCAGACTGGCTGTTTTCGCAGCTTTTACTAAACAAGCTTTACCTATGTTGCTTATTGGTATAGAGATCCTCGTCCCTGCTCTCGTTGAAAGACAATCAACTTTGGAACTCGTCTTACTCTCTTATGTAACATTTACGCTAGCATTTATTTTCCGTGGTACTGATTACTTGGTTTGCTGGCCGAGTCAATCCTTTCACCCACTCTCTCACTTGGTCCAGTTCACTTACGGAGCAGCAAGTCAACTTCCAGGATGACTTCGTGCTCATCCAGAGGTTCTACTATGATATCCGCTTCAGGGACCGAGTTCTTTAGCCCTTGCCGTCCGCGGAACTATCGTCAGCTGATCGAATGGGGATCCAGTAAACACTTTGTCTCCCTTGCTATGCCGAAAGACTATGGAAACACGAGATCTTCGGCTATTGGCGTTCCTTTCGGATTATTCTAGACTTTACAAATGCGGCTTTGTGGGTTGAGATGCTTTTCTCTTGCTTTTCTCTTGTGACGTATCTCAGCCCTGTTCGTCCATCCTACTGATTCGGTGTTCATAGACAATCCTCCTGCTATCAGAGTAATGTGTCCCATATGTTTGGCTATTTATGCTCCACAGCTTCTCATGCCTGCTGGGGAAATCAGTGTCATCTTCGGCGACTCTGGCCGCGACATACACCCTGTGACCTTCGTCATTACTACCCCATCTGAAGATATCATGTAGACCACATAGATATACTTCTATTCTCGTAGCGCATATCACCTGTCTTCTCGCCGTTTGGTTGGCCTTACTATTTCCGTGGTGGTTAATTGCCTGAGTCATGTTGTCAGCTATCTCCCGGGTGTCTTTCTTCCAACCTCAAGCTTCCGCTCCGACGGTCTCCCAGGGACCCAGACAACACTGAGCTGAGGCTCCGGTTTAACCCGGAACTCAGAGTCCCTGTCAAGACTCCATCCTCAATTCTATATTGGCATTAGATACTGAATTTCATAAAGGTTGCCGCTAACACGTTTGCTTTGCCGTTACCGTCACCATGCTTGGCAGTCCTAAAATATATCTGTGGGACTTGTCGCGAAGCGGCTCTTCGGCATATTCATATCGCCACAACATGAACCTATATAGAGGGGAAGCAGAGAGGAGATGTGGCTTTAGGCTGCGAATTCCCGTTCACTGGCGCTGTTACGTCAATGACGTTCGAGGGCGATCACGATAAGAGTGACTTGACAATAGATCAACGGACAGTCCCCGGTCCCGTTTCTTTCATTGATGACATACGAAAACAAGAAAGACTCCATTTTTCTCTATGTTCTTCCTTATACATTTCAGGGTTGATGTTTCATGCAGGTTATGAGTTCGCTCCACTCAATTAACTGGTGGTCATTCTCTCAGCTATCAGACAGGGACTTTGATGGCACTCTGCCTTTTTCAGTCAGCTGAAATCTTCAGTGAGAGAACCATTTTTGGGAATGCAATTCCGAAGGGAAGTGCTTCTTCATGGATCTGTATGTACATACATCAATAGACCTGGTTGACGATATTGAAAAGGTTCTCATAATAGGCCTCGCGCTGTAGGAAGGAAGGAATGTATTATAATTATAATTGAACCCCCGGTCGATGCCGTACAATCATCCTGGATAGGCGACGTCAGTCCCGAAGCTGCCCATAAACCCCTCAAGTGGTGAATTAATTATTGGCGAAGAATACACAATGTACCCTGGGAAAAAATGATGCTATGGGTGTGGGCAGTTATTTGTTTTTGTTTTCGCTTTGCTTCTTGACGCGAGAGAGAGAGATTAGGTTCGTTTGATGGTCAATAAAGTTTTTCCCTTCTTGCCCTGAGTTCAGGACAATGTTGAGTGTGACCGTGGAAATGGATAAATTATGAACAAATTATGAACTTCTGGAGAGCACCTGTAACTTGTACTTACTTATCTGGTCGTTATTGCCACATTTGTCCGGGGTTCTAAATGATCGTTGCGAGACTGTTGATTTGGATTTTTGACAGAAGGTATTTGAACAGACGTGATTTGTTGTTTTATCTTTTTTTTACTGAACAGCATTCCAAATCATGACTTTACCATTTTTTTTTTGGAAAGCTCTCTCTCTCTGGAATCGAAGAAATCCAATTGACGTGATGGTTGCTTGACCACAAAGCATGATAATGTGAACGAGAAGAAGAAGAAGCTCTTTATGATCTTGGCTACGGATATCTGATATGATAAGTCTGTTCATTGCAATATGAACGCTAATCGCCGAGAAACGTAGCCAATTAGCCTTTTTCAATAAAATATATGTGTGTGTGAAGTGTCCCCCCAAAGTCAGGTGAAAGGGTGGATCATCGAATTACATTACAACCTTGGCGTTTGATCTTTTACACAGCAACTCTTTCCATCTATCTGGATTTTTTCCTCTCTTAGAAACAAAAAGAGTTAACAGCTTGGTCGAACAGCCCTCCCATAGAACACTGCGCAAAGAACCACAATTGTCGGGTTATTTTTGCGGAATGATACTGACAAAAAAAAACACGAGGTGTAGAACGCGCGCGAGAAGCTTATGTTTTCTCACTCAGATGTTTTTATTATTATTATGTCTATATAGGATCAAGAAAGACAGTTTCGAGAGCTCAAATCCAAAAGTTAGTCATCCACACTCATAACGAAGGTACATAAAGCCGATCGTGGCGGTCCTTGTCCCGGCGCTGGGCTGTGGACCGTGGGCTTGGCTTTGGCTGATACCGCAGTATATAAAGGTATGTCTGCGTGTATGTGGTGATTTTTGTCACATGTAGATCCATCATCATGATGCTTCGGCACTTTGCTTTATTTGAATTGAATTGTAGGCAAGGCGTTTTGACAGGTTGAAATCAAATTTACTTGTTAGAGATTGTCTCCCAGCTTGTTATCTTTATTCTGTGGGATTAAGTACTGCCTTAAGGTCAGTTTGATCTAATATGAATTATAACCAAATGATAGCGGCGTTCTTTTTTAGGCATAATTGTATGGCACAAAGCACTCGAATCTAGATTTTGCATTGTTCGATGTTTTGGGATATCTATATTGATTACGTAAGCCCATGGTATGTACTTTTTATGTCAAAGTTGTGAAGGGGGACGATATCTCTTGTACCAGTGACTTTTTGTAGCTCTTCGGTTCCTAACGGTAGGCACCACTTACAGACGCTCATGGGAGACTTGCTCAGGACAAGAATGAATTATATAATCAGTGTATGTTACGGTTCCTATAATCCAAAGATGATTATTACGTCAAGTCAAGGATATGAAACCATCATCGATCATCACACCCCGAACAACTCTCAAAAAGGTTACTTGTCCGATCGAAAGGGTTGGGGTGTGTGTTTTCTATGAATTGTAAGCACAGGATGGATGAATGGTTGTAGTTGATCAGAAACATTGTTTCCATTCCGATGATGTCATATCATACTCATACCCGACGACACTCTCCACACAACTAGATCCATTCCTGGGAATGTGCAGGAGATCGATGAAATCCTGTGCTAAAAAATCTGAAAAAGAGCAAGAGTGCATTGGTAAGTCGATCGTTCTCCTTTGGTACGCTTTTGATTTGGGGCTGCCCCAATTGGTATCGATACTCGTCGATTTGTTGTTAGTAGAACTTTGTGTTCAGCATTGTTACACCCCACATACACCCCCAATTGTAAAATCAAATCAAAATTGCGCATCACTATGGGATCTCTCAAACAAACATTCCGGTTCTCATGGCCTTTGTTTTAGCATCTAGTAGCTGTCAAAATCACTGATAGACATGTAAGATATTGTTGGTAATTTTTGATAAAAACAAGAAAAAGAAGGCCGAACGTGTTGGTAAGGAACACCCGTGAGATTTTCTGAGAAAAGAAATGAAAATAGATATATATAATTCACGGTTTGGATGCCTACTATTTACATTGAGAGAGAGAGGTAAACCTAAACTCAACATGTCACACCCTCTCTGCGTTTGAGTGACACGTTCCTAACGGAAACAATGTCAGATGAGTCAAAATGCCGACCTAAAAAAAGCGTTTCTCGTCCTGGTTTTAGACAAGAATAAAGTGATTGTGAATTTCCAGTGGGACTTGTTATATGACCATTTTCAAGAGAATTGAATTTTCATTCCTGTGAACTCGAGCTCGTTAACGCTAACCTTGATTGAGAGAGAGAGAGAGAGCCTTCGCGGGTCAACGTAAAACGGGATCTGCATCGCGGAACAGTTACACAAGGGTATTTATTCAATAAGAAAAAAACTAGTGGCGACAAGGTTAGGTACCCAATGCTTAGTTATCGTTATCGAAGCTTTCGGTCCGAGAATATGTTGAACTGTGAGCCTCGTGCTTGTTCAACAAGTTGTTCATTCTAAATAGCACTGGTGGGCGTTGTTGTTGCTATTTGACAACAACTAGGTTAATACTGCAGTTAATGCAAGGATAATGTGAGGGGTCAGGAGTGATTCCAGAAGCAGATGATTTTTTTGTTGATATTCTAGAAGTCAAACAAGAAAATGACGAACCAGAAGCAGGAAAGGAAGAGTATGTTTTGGACTGGTACGTGGAGGATAATGAAACTCCTGAGCTAAGGCTGAGTGGAGAGGTGACGATGGAACGTGCAACGATGACCGACGATGACCGACGTGTTTAATAATTGAAGGACCCTTGTTCATGAAAACGAAATGAGTTGCCTCTCATGAGCTCTGGGTTGACCCTGACGACGGTGGGTGATTACTTCTGGATCAGGAGGGAGAGGGAGGGGGACGAGAAGCAGGGACAGCGCTCTAGCAGATAGGTAGTGGTGACCAGAGGATCGAGATTGGGGGGTATCTGAGATGGGGGAGGGAGATCGGCGAGTGATTGGAGCGGAGACTGAAAGGACAGTGACGAGTGGGCAGAGGAAAGGGAAGCATATTTGGAGAGTAGAAGATCCAAGATCTGGTAGATAAATAGAGGTCGTGGCCATGGCCAGAGCCCGGGAGACATTCAGCCGACATCGAGATCGATCTGCGCCTCGTCCACGCTGCACTATAACAACAACGAATCCTTGCTCGCCTCCCAGCCGCGTATTTCAATTTCTGACTCAATCGTAGCTGACCATGGCTCAGTCTCTCCTCTGCTACCACCATCTCCAGGTATTTGTTTTGTTTCTTTTCTCTCTCTCTCTCCTCTTCGCTGCCACTGACCTCCAGCTCCAGCAGCAGCAGCACTATCGCCCCATGGACCATGATGTACATCCCGCACATTCGCTACACCAGTTCGATTGGAGTCCTTGCCCAGACTTGTCCGTATTGTCTGTCTATCTCTCTCTCTCTCTCTCCTTCTTTCGCTTTCTCTCTCTCTCTGACATAGTCTATATATAGTACATCTTATCCCTCGAAACAACAGACCTATCCAGACAACATGAATAGTCCTTATGCCCCAGTCAGTCTGGACATGGCTGGTCTTCCCAGCTCCCAATACCACCACCGTCATCCCTTTTTCGCTTCTTATCCCCAGTACGTTCCAGCTCACCAACCCGAATTATCCCCTCTCGACTCCAATTCTCCCTACCCCGACATCGCTGGACCACCGTCCGAACCAGGCCCGTACACTTGTCCCTCCAGTGACGATCTCAAGGCGTCTCTCGGCCTTGGTCTTGGCATGGCGCTACCCATGGCGGGGCAGCCCTCCATCCAAACAACCTGGGACTGCGACCCGAGCATCGCCGACGGAGAATATGGTGATGACGATGCCGAGGGAGAGGAAGTCGACCTTTCAGACGTCGAACAGTCCTTTGCATGCCTTCTCACCACTTCTCCCAACCCCCCCGAAGTTGATGATCAAGCTCCGACTCATGACTCTGACGGTTCCAAATTCAGCGAAGAGGACTCATCAACCGACTCGTCCGATGATAGCGAGTTTCTCCCCGGCTCAACCGGCTCAAGTCTCTCTCGACGGCGTCCACAGCAGTCCACCGTCTCCGCCTCCTACCTGTCTTACCCTCTCCAGGGCCGCAATCTTCGCACTCGTTCAAGTACAAGATACACCCCCTACCCTAACAATTTCCCCCCAGCGAACATCGTAGACTACATCGATCCCGACTCAAATCCAACCCCCAAACGCTTCAGCACTCCTCTCTTGGATGCTGACTTCGACTTTTCCAACGATTACCTCAACTTGACTACTTTATCCGCTTCCTCCACAGCCGTCTCTCGACGCCGCCCTCGTCCTTCAAATATCCTCCCCGTCCCCGTCCCCGTCCCGAATCTTATCAAGAAGTCTAGAGGTCGCAGGGTTCCCACTGTTTCCTCCCTCGAAGATCTGAGAAGTGCTTCCAGCGGTGCTGGTAGGAAGCGTCAGACAGCCGGAAAGGGAGCCCGCATGTACCTATGTGAGGTCGAGGGATGCGGAAAGTGCTTCGCAAGGGGAGAACATTTGAAGCGACATGTCAGAAGCATCCATACCTATGAAAAGCGTAAGGTCGCTACTCGCTTCCACATCCTTTTTTCTCATTGTCTTGAATAGCCCACAGATGTCCGTATCCAGGTTGTGGCAAGGACTTTAGTAGACATGACAACCTTGGCCAGCACATGAGAGTACACAAAGACTTTGCCCTGCCTCTCTCCAAGGTGTAATTCAAATGCGTCGTCTTCAGGACGCAAAGGTGTCATCACTCTTCAGAGACGGCCTGAACATGAAAACTTCTTTCCGATACGGACGTACGCGATCACAAATGGTGCGAACTTTGGACACGGCTGTTCGAGCATCTATCTCCTACTCATCTATGCATCCTCCCTCCACCATCATCTTCCTCCATTTGCTTATGTCATTGTTTCTTGCCAACACCTTTCCTCTACTTTTTCTAGGGACTTTTGGGTTGCTTTATAAGGTTCAAAATCGCCATTTCTTTTACTCCTTCTGCTTTCTGTTGGTTTTCTCTTGGCAATAAGTAATGACTCGTACACATGCATGACCTGTTGATGATGATGATGATGATGGCTTCTAGCTTTGTATTTTGTATCTTTCTACTTGACTTGATGGGTTGAGTCACTCTGGACAGTTTCCTTCCAGAGTTGGGTTCGTCTAGTTATGAGGATCGATCGATTATTCTTATTCCATGTGGTCCTCGGATTCTATCTTGACTGATCTTCCTTTCGAATGCTTATCCGCAATTTTGATCGAAACTAGACGTAGGAATAGGTTCTTTACCCACACCATTTTAGATAGACGCGCTGAATTGATTCGCCTGGCATACATATGTATATATATATATATATGGGTGTGTGTGCATGGGAAAAGCGATACACGCTGATAAACGCCGTAGTAAGTGTGTGTGTGTGTGTGTGTGATTGAATGGACATACCCTGTTTGCTTTCACTGGTGAGGTGGATTGATTCAATTGAAGAGGATAAGGAATTTGTTCCTTTTTTTGTATTTGGTTTAATGAGAGAAGGTTTTGGGGGGAAGATCAGGTACAAATGCGTTTAATTTATAGTGATCGAAGAGGAAGAGAAGGGGGATAGAGCAATGGATGCAACAGCAGCTCTACTGAGTAGCTGAGAATTGGACGGAATAAACAGACTAGAAAAAATGGTAGTGAACATGATTATTTCACAATCTGACTAATGTTCATGATCCTCCCCCCTCACATGTGATCAGCAGTAGCGGTTAGCAGCTAGTGATTTGCTGATTGACCGATCGGTGGATGTGGGATGTGGTAAAGGTGTTTCTGTTTCCGGAGAAAGGATTATGCCAGAGGTAGCCCAAGGTTGATGTTGATCGAAGCACTTCTTCTTTTGCAATGGTCCTATTACCAAGAACGCGAGTATGCTACTAGCCTAGCTCAAAGTAAGGGAAAGGGTTTTTACATCATTGGGTTGTCGATGTGGGCGTGTGTGTATATGTAAAGAGCTGGAAAGAATAGTTATATTTTCTTTTGATTGACGGCTCAAAAGAGGTTGAGCTGGAAATGGAAACGGTCAAGCAAGTCCTTCGAACTTTGTGCGTGTGTTCTGGCTTTTTGATGATCAACCTTGGACGCAAAGTAGGGGGGTGTAACAGAAAAAAAAAGAAATGTCACATGGATTTGACCCCTGTATGAAACCACCACCAATGGTCGAGAGATGACTCGCAAGATTCATCAGAATCAGTTCATCAATTGTTTAAATGTTTAGTGCCTGATTATTGGGAAAAGTTCACCATGTGTATTTGTACCTGTATGTATGTGTGTGACATTCAAAAAGGACCGTCCAAAACTGGTTCCGTAACCATGGTCAATCGAAGCTCGAAGTTTTCTCCTCGTTGAACGAGGATCTTGGACTCAATTGTGGACAATCTGAGGAACAGGTCAGTTAGTGGCGTTGTTTTAGGTAGCTTCCATGTCCAGGGCTCTGTCCTGCTCGGTACCATGTGGTATGAGGCGACTTCTGTGCGTGACAAGCTGCCAAAGATTCATTTCGCTGAAACCACGTTTTCCAAATGTGCCAAAACTGTTGATTGATCTCTTCTCCCTATCGCCTTGTGGTCTTTTCTCTCACTCTCACTCTCTTTTTTCTCTTTGTCTGCTCATCTTGCGGTTGCGATCGTATGGGAATGGGATCTTGGAAGTAGGATTAGGCTAGACGTATATATTTTCGATTGATAAACCGATCTGAAGGAATTCAACAAAAGAGCGATTTGAATAGTCCGGATTGAGGTATGAGCATTTTATAGAAGGTGCCTTGCACTTGATAATGTCAGGAGACGCCTTGATCAGGGTCAAATCTTCACACACACACACACACACACGAAAAAAAGATAAGCTGTGCAAATGATCTTTGTAGTTGAAAGCGAAAAACGAGGGACAATACCAGTAAAGGAATGGATGCGAGAAAAGTGGAAATCAAAGACGAAGGAAACGGAGATCTCTTTCTCGCTTAGATTCAATCGTTTTAGGAAAAAAATTCTGACAAAAAGGGCCCGTGGACCTTTTGTTTGATTGTAAGGTGTGGGAGCGCGAGTGGATAAAATAACTCGAATTTACCCATGGTCGTCTGTTATAATAATAGACTTCTCCAACGCCACACACGCGCACGCATACCATACACACTTGAGGCGTTCTCTCTCTCCCTCTCTCCCTCTCTCTCTCTTTTCAAGGTTCCATCGGTTTATACCGGAATCGGTAAATAAGTTGATGCTAGTGCGGACAGGCTTATTTTCTCGCTTCATAGCCACTCGGTGTTAGCAACTCCGAAAAGAGCGATTTTTACGTCCTAATAACTCCCTCTCTCTCCGCGGTCCTCAAATTACCGACTGTTCCGCTGAGTTCATTAGGAGAAGGAATATCTTAATTGATTGATTGATTGATTTTTTAATCGTGGCTTTCTCTTATCCCAGCGAGTATTCTAACCGATTTTTTAAAAAAAAATGCTTCACAAGTCTTCGGGTGTTTTTTGACAATATATATTCTGACAATGTTGGATGAAGGGGTTGTTTTTCCAGAGACTGGTGAAGAGGTGCTATCAAATTCAAGACATTGTCAGTATAAATACAGTTTCCTTTTATGTTTCTAGCCACTAAGTTGTAATGGTGAAAAGAGTCGCGGTTGGTATGTATGGCTACACTGAGTGTCCTAATAATAGGCCAGGGCTGTCATTCTCCTGTATATACAGACCACAATGGACCTTCAGCACAGAGCTGATACAAGAAGGGTACAAGTATACTATCGAACACCAACTAATTCAATTTAAATTCGCAAGTCGCCAAAAATGTTGGTAGAGACTATCATCTGTACATGTACATTCCACGGTTCATTAAACTCTTGGTTCCCATAGCAATTCGTGGATACCTAAACAGTGCTATTATAGAGGATGTGGTTCATGAGATGCGATGGCGACATTGAATACAAAGTTGGTACAAAACATAAGAAATAGACATTTTGCAAAAAGATACAGGGTAAAGCATGAACTGATGAACAGGTATCCATAGTGTCCCTAAGCCTCGTCTGTCATTATAGCAAAGAATTCTTGTTCGTTGATCTCTCCGTCCTGGTCAAGGTCGAACTCGTCAATCATGGCTTGCCTGAGTTTGATAATTAGAGGTAAATCATAGATAAGACTTTCAAACACAACGTACAGTTCTTCATCCTCTAGTCTATCCCCAAACTGTTTGGCAACCCGCCGTAGGTTCCGAAGTGTGATCTTCCCTGTATTATCATCATCGAATAATTGGAAGGCTCTCTTGATTTCTTCCATTGGATCACGAGCAAGTATTCTTTCTGTCACTGAGCAGTTGGTTAGCGACGCAAGCCAAAGTCTGTCACTTGTAGAAATGGCTGAACGAAAACATACTGATTCTCAAGAAATCATCATAGTCCATCATTCCCTGGTAATCCTTGCCCTTCTCACTATCTCGCAACAACTTCAGAACCTCCGCCTTTTTCAAGTCAAAACCTAGTGCTCTCATCGCGACTTTGAGTTCGTGATAGTCGAGGAGCCCATCCTTGTCGGCATCGAATAGCTCGAAGGCTTCCTTGATCTCTTGTTTCTGTTCTTCACTGATCTCAGGACGCGAATGGGTTCGCCGTTTGGTTTTTTGAATAGCTGATGAGGAATACATTGTGGACGCAAGCAAATGAAGTGTTTGTGTTTTGCATCACACTTCATGTGACACGTGATGAAGTGACGGCATTTCATGCATGCAACTTTTAATATATTGTTTATGGATAGCGGTCTTATCGTACATCGATCTTTTGTTCACATTATACTCAGTACATGACACTTTTCAAACATGTTTGTTCTAAAACAAGTCCCTCCAACGAAATCCTCTAATCTTGTGTTAGCCAACACCGACATCAGATTCGGGTGGATCTGAATACGGAGCACACATGTTAGATGGAGAGTGGTGGGAGATTGCTGAAAGCTCTCTAGGTACACCCGTCCTTTCTACTTCTCAGGAGTTGCAAAAATCGAAATTCTTCAGATACTCGCCTCGAGTTTCCTCACGTGGTTCAGCCGGCGTGCGAGCTCGTCACTCAACCGTCGCGACCCAAGATTAGGAACGTCGTCTTGACTGAGACTCGTTCCTCAACATCAGATCGTGAGTGTCAAAGATAAATACTCTTCTTTGCAGCGCTTCATATGCTTCTAGCTGTTGTTTCTGCTAACGAATCTGATAATCGCCATGAGTCGATCCGAATTACAAGGCCTCCCTCAACGAGTGAAAGAACTTTGGTAAATGCTCTCAGTAGAATGACCGTTACTTCACCTTTCAGTGCGTCTGCGTTAGCTATTCAATTCCCTGTATTGAGTTTATTCAGCTCCAGAGGCAGACAAACAGCGAACGCCTCAGCGATTGGAGTCGGGTCCAGCCGCCCAAAACCAGGTCTGTCTGCTCTTGAAGGTTAAACGATTCATATTTTGAGTTGTACGCTGCTACAGTCAAGAAAGCCACTCTTCTCCCCATCGCACGTTGAAGGTTCGAGAGCCGATGCGTCTTGCCACTCATGCCTCTAATCGTTCTTCTGTGATGTGTCGGTTTAGTCGACAGCAGAATTCCATCTTGCAAAAACCCAGGATCAATGGGGTCATCGGAAATTGGAGCACAAGTCTATCCACAGATTCGAACAGGACCACAAATCGCGGGAGTGCAGAGAGGGGATCAAGAAAACTCGCCTACCAAATCGATGCCTCCTCGACCAAGCCTCACCCCTTGTTTCGCAAACAATACCCCCTTCTCTGTCGGTTTATTTTCTTTCGGGAAGTCGAAGACCAATCTCGCGCCCTTTTATATCGCGCATTCTGCAAAAACCCAAGAACTAATGGATCAGCTTGGTCTTTCATGGGGTGTTCAATACGAGCTGGCTCGGGGTGTTACTCTCCTGTGGTGGGATTGGGATCGGGTTTACAGTGTTCTATGTGAGAAACCTGGAGCATTGGCAGGATCTAACGTCGATGCGGCGGTCAAAGTACGTGCAGTTATGGAGGATCGTGTCATTCCCCGTGACGCGAACATCTTACTCTGGTGGGTAATAAGCTGCCTTCTCGCTCCGTATGTCTCATAACGTGTCTATACAGGGAGGAGCTGGATCGAGAGCAGGCCGCTATCCTCGAAAATGATGGGAGAGGTTTGGGTTTGCTGGGAGAATGGCATGGTCAAGAAAACTGGTATGGTGGACGCATACAGCAAGTGGCAAGACTTTCAAAATCAGCAATTACTGGATGCAGCTACAAGGTTCACCTCGAAGCTATGGAGAAACGACGTTCCCATCGCTTTGCTCGTTTCTGTGGATCACGGAGAATTTTACAAATACGTGTCCCTGAAAAGCTTATTTACCAAGAAGCCGCTCAATTACAGGAGTTTTTTCAGCAAAGGTTTGTTCTATGTGGACGTATCTTTGTCCCTTTCCATGTGAAGGACCATAGCCTCTATCTTGTGGAGACAAATGAAGACTGGGAGAGGCGATCACAGGAGGCCTTTGGTGACCAGTATCGCAGATCCTTCTCGGAGTTCATCAACTGGCATAATCCACCACGATACAATCATGAGCAGGTATCTTTCTTGTTACCATCTGAATGTACTCATCAACCATTCTTTCAGGCGCTGAGAAAATATGTAACTCGCTTTGCACTTGGGTTGTCAACGTCCGTTCCAGTTCTCGAATTTCAAGAAAAGAATATGTTTCCCGTTGATGATATATGTAAGCTTTCTCGTTGTTCTTCCGAGGGCTGTAAGTGATCCTGAATCGAAGATGGTGATAACTATGAGGGTGGTAGTCCATCTGCGGAAGAAACGATGACTGACGGATGCGGTTTGATCAACCAAGCTGCCTTGGTTACTATCAATGCACAACTAAACAGGCCCAGCCTACCCGTCGCAGTTCAGGGGCGTATTGCTGGGGCGAAGGGTGTCTGGCTCCTTCATCCCACCGATGGGAGTTCAGAACCCAAAATTTGGATCAGAAAGTCCCAAAACAAAATCAGATACCACCTCCTCGATCGTTCCCACCGTATATTTGAGCTCGTCGCCCCATCTCATCCTTCGAATCCTGTTTCCATTTCGAGACAGAGTATAGTGAATCTGTCGTTCAATGGCGTTCCCGATGAAGTCCTTCTTTCCTGTGTTGAGAAGGGCCTAACGGAGGAGATCGAGCCTTTATTAAGATGGGATCATCCTCAAGCAAGATTATATCTGTGGAGTGCAATCAACAAGAATGGGAATGTTTCAAGATCAAGGCTTAGTAGGGCTACTGTTGGTATTAGCCGAGCTCTTGGTTTGACAAGGCGGATTTGGAAAGAGGACGATTACCAAGAGGGGATCAGTGACTTCGATAAGAGTGGAAGGAATGAGTATAGTGGTGGTGAGTATGATTCTCTTGATACAGGTTTCATGTCTGATTCATGGTCCATAGCTCCCTTAGGATTACATGAAACTGCACTTGAACTTCTCCAAGCTGGCTTTCATCCCTCGACATTTAAGCCATTGTGCAACAAAATACAATATATCATGGAGAAAACCATTGAAACCTACGTGAAAAATTTCCGTATTCATCTGGCTGAATCTCTTGAAGGATTTATTGTCCCGGGTTTGTAACGCTATGTTTTGTGTTTTTTCAAAATTGATTGATTGGTTCCTGCAGACCCTCTTGGCGTTTTAGAGGAGGGGGAAATCTACTATCGTTCTTCTCAGAGTCTGGTCAATCCTCGTACACAAAGGGACTTTCATACCTTGACCGGCGATGTAATTGTGCGTTTGGAGATTTACTTGCTGTGGCAGTACTGATTACTTTCTCAGCTTGGAAGGTGAAATGGGTCTCGATGATCAATGGGATCATTACTGATTTGTTGCAGGTATCCTATACGTTTACCCTCAGATATGCAGAAGGTCACTGCTGTGGACAGACCAGAGTTGTTTCCATGGCCTGATGTCATTATTGCCTCGACGAAAGGCTCTCGCAGTCTCGCAAGCTTACTGAGTGGTGGAGGTATGTCACTTTGGGCCCATCCGTTTCGACCACTTATACTAAGTCACATTGCCGTAGACATGGATGGAGGTGAGTCTTTCAATGGATGACGCAGTTGACACGAACTCACCATTTGGAATCAGATGAACTCTTTATGATCCGTGAACTAGAGTTGGTCGAACCTTTTCAGAGCAAACCCTTTGTTCAAGGTCCCCTTGACATTCAGAGGAACTTCCGGGAGCATGTTGAAACTGTCACCCAGTTTTGTCAACAAACTAGCGCTCTGTCGCCCGACGAACGCCAAAATGCATTCCAAAGAGCGTTGCTCCATAGTTTGAGTGAAGATCGAAAGGGCATTTATTCCTATTTTCACGACTACGCAGTCGAAAAATATGGCTATGATTCTAAGGAGGCCATTAGACTCGCTTATATGTATGTTCTAGGCCATCTTTCCTTCATCTGATTTTCTGAGAGAGCTGCCTTCTAGGTTCAATATACTCCTTGACGCAAGCAGATCTGGTTTGGTCCTTGCTGAAGGTATCTTTGAGCAGGATTCAAAGAAGTTCAGGCGCCCGTTTGCGAACGAATGCAAGGACGTCGAAAACAAGGACCATTTCAAATGGGATTTTGGACCGACAGTCAGCCTCTCGAGGGATGTCTACATTCTCCGCAAGCTTCAAATGAAGGCACAAGAGGTAGGACAGCGTTTCCGGAGGATTCTTCCGACACTATCGAAATTTGGAGAGGGGCGTGACGTCCAGCTCAGCACACCGTACGAAATCGCTGATAAATTTGCCCATGATGTATTTGCAAGGAGTGGTGTGGACTCTTTCGAAGAAGATCTCGAAAGGATACGTCGGCACGTCCAGGATGTTTTCCAGAAATGGTTGGAAGCGACCAGCTCATCGAATTCGGAAAAGAAGAGGAAAGACTCTGCCGGCCTTGATATGTTCGAACGAGCAGCAATGCTTTTTGCGGAACCTGTGGAGGGAATCATTGTCACCCCCAACGTGGAGGAGATAAAAGCTTCTTTTGCCTACTTCAAATATCCCAAACGGTTGTTCGCGATTTCAGTTGCCTTCAGGCAGTTGTGTGAGATCAAGGCAAGAGCGTCCAAGGGAGGGATGGTTCCTTGTACTACGGACATCGATGAGATGAAGACTATTTCCGCCGCATGTGTAAGGGCCTTGGAGAAGAGTTATGCTGGTTGATTTTTTTAATGATCTTGGATTTTCTGAGGTAGATACACCTCATGTTTCGTATCTCGCATTGCTATCGTGCTGTCAGATCCCAATTTGTACCATAACCCCGATGTTTTTGTCCCCCAGGTCCAAGCAAAGTCCGCGTAAAGTCCACGATCTGGCGGGCAAAAATCAATAATCTTATCATTGGTGAACCATATCCGGTATATGCCATATCTAGCTCCAATAATGACACAGAATTAATAACACGCCGGCACATTGATTCCGTGGGAAACGTGCAAACTCTTTCCTGACATCGTACCTTTATATCGTCCTCAGAGGCCACAAATGGAGGTGGCGTATAATCCTGACGACGACTCTACCTCTGCGCCAGAATATACTGATGATCCAGTCACCGAAGTTTCAGAGGTTTCGACTCCCGTAACTTTCTCTGCAGACGCCTCACCGCTGCTCTCGGAACAGCCTCTACCACTGGAGACGTCAACCCCCAGGCAGAAGAAGAAAAAGAAAAAAAAGCCCAAGAAGACAGCAAAGGCAAATGACAATGTTGACGTTTCCAAGACACAAACGCAGACTGGCGCAGACGAATCTGGGATTCACCCACAAGTACTTTGTATTAGCAGGAACAAGCATTGGCGTCACATTAGCTCCTACCATGTTTGTGTGATTCATCAGAGTCACTATTGCAGGTTGCTCAATCTCTCTTAGGGTCCCTGGCTGTCGCTCCCTATCGAGCTCTTGGACTCGCTTTTCCGGCTTAACCTAGACCCAACCATGTACCCTTCCTCTTCCCCTTCTCTTGTCAGTTCCTCTGCGAAACATCGTCTCATGAATCCAGAAGATCTTTCTCCAGGTCCTCCCCGTGTCATCTCTGCTTCCTACCCCGCGACGGGAAAGTCCTTGCCACCTCCCATAGATCCGGGTGTTATGAGTTCGATTCTACAAATACGGAGGCTTGTAGATGAAGCGACGGACTTGGCAGTCCGAGCGTCGTCGGGTCTTTCGAATGTAGAGTTGGGATCCATGCGAAATGCTGCTTCCTACCATGGGACTACGTGGGCTGCCGCACAATCTCTGGGACTGAACCCTCCCGGAGTCAATGCAGGTGGAGGCAGAAATCCTGGCTTGTCTGCGAATCGGATACATAGGCTACGCTCTCTTGCTGTACAGAAGCTGGCTCATGCATATAGAATGGACGAAGTTGCTTCTAGTGTGCTGATTATGCAGGGAGGCAGCGTTTTTGATGATGTTGCTGAGCGAGTACTCAAACATGGTATGTCTACAAGGTTTAAGTTTCTAAATTTGCTCTCAAAGCCACTTCCAGATCCCTCGAATCCAGACGCGAAGTATGTGCACTTCTTCCATGAGAAAATTCCATCTAGGTAAGTAAAAACTTAAACTCGTGGGCTGGGTGAATGCAAACTGTCTTTAGTCAAAGGTCATTAGCCAATTCGACACCTACAACGACTTTAGACGAACTAATATCTGCCTATCCACACCAAATCGAGTACTATCGGACTCGAGGCATTGTACGCTCTTTCCGTGAAGAATTTTCTCTCGCAATCAGAGATTTTACGCACGCTCTCAAGGAGATTCGTGCACGACGGAGAAATAACAAGAATCACGGTTCCGATCAGCGGGCTTCGAAAATGAAGAAGCGCAAGGGTCCAAGTGGTAGCCAATCTCATACCAATGGACAAGCACCATCGGATGGAACGGCAGTCCCGGAAGGGGTGATGGAAAGGCCTGACGGTGACTTACTCTCGCTACATCCTTCCATGCAATCCGACGCCCCTGAACCGTTCGAAACTCAACTGCTATTCTTTCGTGGCGCAGCCCATCTACAACAGGCGATTCATATGATTGAAACTATTATCATTGAAATCGAGGGTGTTAAGAAACCTACAGATTTCGATAGCCCCGACCTTCGTCTTTGCTGTCTCACCAATGGTCGATATGGTGGTGTCGAGGTCGGGAATCCTGATGGACCACTTGGAAGTCGTCATGGTACCAAGTTGAAAGTGTACCGTGGGATGCTTGCAGAAAACACTTTCCGAGATCAGATTCATGGCTTCTTGAAAAAGAGCATTCGAGATCACGAGAAATTTCTGTCTCACTTTGATGGCGCCGAAACCGCCGTACCAATACCTGATGGTAATATCGCAGATCAGGTCGAATTTGCATTCGCACTGTCCGAATCTATGCGTCCAGGCAATCACAACAGTCCACCACCTAATAGGTCTGATGTACCTTCCGCGTTAGCAACATATCACCCTCTCCTTATTGAATCACATTTTAGTGTCCTTATATGTTATCTAATGCTTGGCAATTTTGACCAACTTCTTCACCAGTTCGTGAGGACTGCTGCGCTCGTGGATGGTGTTGAGGGTTATCCTGTTTTTCTCCCCCCACGCTCAATGGGTCAAGCTGAGTTCATTGAAACTCTTGAACGGCTCGCGACGGGATGGAAGGACGGTTGTCGACCTCATTCACTTTCGGGTGATCATCGAGGGAAAGCAAGACTTACCGTTGGGACCGCTGAATATTTGCCCAAAGTGATCACACCTTCTGTTTCAACGACCTCTTCGATAGCCTCTGTAAGTTCAATACCATCAACAGCGTCTGCCGCATCCCCAACTACTTCTGTATCTCCTTTGGATCCCTGTCATCTCATTGGCACTAGTTCGAGCAAAAGCTCACCATCTGTTGGTTCAAATGTTGAATCATCGTTTGGATTTCTCCACCCAGGTGTGGGCACAACGGACAGCTATGCGCCATCCGGTTCTTCAGCTCCTCTATCCCGGAAGAGCAGTAACCATGGGATCTGCACTCCTTGTATTCCGTCCCCATCCCGTTCGTCGCAGCCCCAACAACCGAGTCAAGAGAAAGCTCATGATGAAGGTGATCAGGAGCTGTCCCGAACTGATGCCCTCGACTGTGTCCGCATTCTCTTGGCCCCCGTTGTCAAGCGCAGGAGGGAACAAGCAGAGGCTGCTGCTGCTGAGAAGACCAAAGGTAAAGGTCTCAGGAAACAAGCATCAATGCCCATTAATATTCCATTGCACGGACCTCGAGTTGAGATAATTTTGGCTTGGCTTGGTGCTGTTCATTTACCCGAGTTAGATGAAGGTTGACAGGGTATCTATCTCTCATTATGTCTACGTTATTGGATTTATTGGGTTTTTTGTATCGTAGGTTTAGTGTACGATTTTTCATGTCGCACCGAATCTTGCTCAATAAATATGTGATACTATTTATATACGAAGTATTATCCCTAGAACGTCCGGATAGTAAAGAATGTAGTGGAAGTGCTATTCGAAAGTGATGATTGTCATTCGAGTCCGTTATGCAATGTCCCTGTCTGCGGAGAGAATTTCGGAATTCATAAATACTGGAAGTGTTTTAAAATCGGTGGATGACGCCGAAAGTGCTAAGGATAGCGCCAACAAGACCAACGAGGAAAACATTCCAGATACCCGGACAGAATCGTGGTAGATCACCATTGAAGGGGACATAGGAAGGAGTAGCAGGGACACTACCTTCAAATGAGCTACCAGTTCCGCCACCAGTAAGGTTAGAGCCATTGGGCTGAGTTGATAAATTAATCAGAAGCAGAGTCAAACGAATAGCTACAACTTACTCCAATAGGACGCGAGCTGTCAACGAAGGCACATGTGCTTGATGTGCATATACATTGTCCTTGGACGGGATCCCAGAAGGGAGTCGAACAATTAGCAGGAACTAGTGAAGCAAATTTAGTGCATGGAACCTGGATTATTTTGTGCACAAGGCACTCACGGCGGAAACGAGCACTTTGTCCATCGGGAACTTGCTGAGATGGATTCGGGTTATCAGGTGTAGGCAGAACCTCCGGGCATCCATACTGGCACACAGCCGTCAGTCAGATGAAGTAAACCGCAACTGCAAAAATCAACGTACGCAGGTATAGAAGGGAAATTCGGAAAAAGCGCAGTGGGAGAGAAGACCATTCTCGTTCTGGGGTATACCATTACAGATCTGTGTACTGGCATCTACTTGGGGAGTTGAGCATCTGAGCGATGCAGTTTGATCCAGTTGAGATACAGGAACGGGATGTCGGACCCAGTCGAGAAGCTGCTCGTTAGAGACAATCCAGACTGAGAAGAATCAGTTGAGAGGTGTCAATTTTGAGTAAATAGGAAGCATACCATCCTGCTGCACTTGCGCCCAGTCAAGAAAAGCATTTATCATATTGATTGTCGAGTCGTGAACATCAACACCAGGATACGTCCTCTGGGCGATTTCTGTGAGCCTTTAAAAACAACCAAATAGGTGGAAACTTTACTGAAAGATGAATAGGGTGTGTGTAAAGACCAATTGGCTGCCTATTACCATTGTAGTGAGCAGTGAAAGTAGCTTTCATGTATTCAAATGTGGCGGTGTCGTTGGCGCTCGTTCCACCGTTGGCATTATCGCTTGAAACACTATTAAAATCCAGCAAATGGATGGTACAATCGACTTACAGCCAAGGGTCCATAAGATGAGGTCCGTTTACACCAAGATTATCAAAGAACGCATACATAGGAATTTCCCAGAAACCAGGCAATTTGGGTTCACCCTTGCATGTGTCAGCCACATCCAAACAATTGTTGGCCATTCCATAGTCAAGGGTATACGGCCAAAAGGCATCTGTACCGGAATCAGTAACAGGGATAGAAGCCGCTGCACTGGAGTCGTAAGTGAACTTGGCTTGATAAAGGAGTTCGAGGGTCTGGCGAGAGTAGTTGAGAAAAGGAGCACGGAAGCCTTGAATGGAGTTCATGGGGATACCAGCCAAAGCATTCAGGGCAATAAGGTTGCCATTGATTTCGTCTGCAGGAGGTGATCCAACGTGGGTCATCCTCGTTGATCGTCAATTAAATATTTCCATAGACACTAGGGCCACATACGTGTGATCGGCAATCTCATTTCCGGCAACATACCAGTCTACAACACAAATCTCAACCGATATATCATTTAATTAAAATGACAGAGGCCATACCCGTCACAAGGGTGTAATTGGTGTAGTTGAGTGACGTGAAATAGGTCATTCTAGGTGTGCAACCGTTGGGATTCTTGCGCTGAGCCAGGAACTGGTTAACAGCATCAAGTGTGTAGGTTTGGATAGCATCATCTGCCGTAAACACAATAAATTGTGGTACATCAGACTGAATATATGCGCTTTAGTACAGTATTTTCCACTGATGAACTGCATGTACGTACGGGTTGCAAGCCTCCTGGCGGACTTGTACTTGCACAGTTACAGTCTGGCAACTTGCACTTGGACGAGTCACAAGAGTATCCAGCAGCCGCAGCACTTGAAGTGGGCCCGGAAATAACACCTTCTTCTTGAGCAACGACGAACACAGGTACCAGAGCGGCCACCAGAAGAGATTTCAGCAGCATCTTTCGGATGACGGGATGACAGTGGAAGGAGGGAGCACGTCCTCAGCGACGAGGAAAGTAGAGACCGCTATGGGAAGAAAGAAGGACAGTAAAATAAAGATCAGCCAACCTGTGAGGTCCATGGCGTGTTGACTAAGCCACCATGCGTCTTACGGCGACGCACCGCCGTCAGCTTTCAAGTACGCTTGCCGACTGGTCTATCTATCTCCGATGTCGGAAGTACGGCTGATGTTAAGCCGAGATGATGGGTCCTGTGGCCTTGGTGTTAACAAAGAACAACACTGATATGATAGCTTTCTAGTGTGTACCCAGTGGCAAAACAAGCCTGTGTGGCTCACATCAGTGGCAAAGAACCAATACAATGGTAACTACTTCAGGAAGTGCTTAGAACCAGATGACAAACTAATTGATGGAGAAGATTGTTCCATGATTAGAATGAGTCTTGGGCTACTCTGTTCATTAGAATGGATAATTATATAAGTGGTAGTTATGTTCAAGATAGCTATTTGTTGGGTGATAAATGGTCAAGTTACCTGACAGGTCACAAGCAATGTTTCTACACTTATACCAACCTGTGGTTAGTGGATGTCATCTCTATTCTTGGTTGGTATAATCTGGCTGGTCCTGGGTTCAATTTCTAGCATGGTCATTATCTTATTTCATCTTTAGAAATCTCATTTTATTTCTTGTGTTAATCCTAGGCATTTTTTGTTATGCTTTCAAGGCCCTTAGAGTTGGACAATGAAATGAAACCTTGTTTTAGAGTTTAACACAAGAGAACTCTGTACAGGATTGTACCTTATATACTAAAACCTCATGGTCTGTGCTACTACTATTCTAGCCTACTCTAAATGACCATGTGTTAAACATGTTATATGATGTTATCCTTCCAGAACCTTCTATGTTGTGGCAGCCACTAGTCACAAAGACCAATAGTAACACAAGCAATAAATCTCTTAGTAGGATATCAAGTAGGGATCACAAGAGAACTCAACAAGGAGTCT
>Ga0157368_1000074_pt1 | contig 42469 bp, 46 predicted proteins | sample AttbisABBM3_FD_113146 | JGI IMG/M metagenome (GOLD analysis project Ga0157368, IMG submission 113146) | Fungus gardens microbial communities from leaf cutter ant in Botucatu, State of São Paulo, Brazil - Atta bisphaerica ABBM3 | ecosystem: Host-associated > Fungi > Mycelium > Unclassified ... | reverse complement strand
GATCATCATAAGCTCGGGCAACCTCTGGAGATTTTAAATAGGCAGTCAAAAAGCACCAGTCCTGTCGGTGAATGGGACTGCTTGGTCTGTACACTGTAGGTGTTGTCATCTATTTCCAAGCAAAATCGTAGTGGTTGAGATACTCCTCACAGCACAAATCATCCAGACCATTTAGCATGTGGAGCCTGTGCTACTCCTCAGGGTCAAAGTACATATCATCAGAGTTTGTAAAGTAATATGACTCATGTAATAATTCTTATGTATATCCTCTATCTCCAGCATCTGATAGTCATGTTTTAAGACTTGTTCGGTGAATTCCAAATCTAATCACAAGATTTCATACTCCTGATATGAACTTGTACGGTAGTACGTCATCATTGTAATATGGACTAAGACTTGTCAGCCGCCTTGCCTTGTAGTATATATTCTAGTTTATTTTGTAATAAGGTATACATACTTCTCAAACTTTACCCTTGAACTCGAGTACTATTCAGCACATCATTCTACTACCAGTTATTTGAAGACAATCTTCATTACAGAGGAGTACATCTAACAGCCAGACCCTGGCTTCTGCGTAGCCAAGCTACATGTCACGGCCACAATCCCCACCAAGTACCCAGTCCCAACCTGGAGTCCCACCGTATGTATGATTTGTGTGATCATTACATCACAGCTAATATTGTGATATTTGTAATATTTAGTCTCACGCCACGCATGGCAAGACTAGGTACTGCCACTTCGCCGCAACATTGCAGCAGAAATGCAACATGAAGTTCTGACCTGCCCAGTAGAAACATTTCTTACTCACTACATGCCCTTCTCACCGTCTACTAAGGATATCAGTCGTGCTCGTACTGCCTTGGTCAAATCCAAAAAATTGAACTTGAATGGGGACAAAAGAGAATGGCGAGCTCTCGGTGGAATCAATCCTTCTTCATCAGCAAAGAAAGAAACAGAAGTGTTTGGCTCCCTCCAAGGAATAGTGAACTCGCTGCTTAGCCTTGGTTCAGTTGACTCTGTTTCTGCTCCCACCCCTCATGAGCGTCGACAGCCTGGGTTTCGCTACCACAACTGCCCTAATGACCTTGTTTATGGCGAGTCCTTGGGCAGCAGGACATTCAAGCTGGATGCCTGTATCAGACCGAATGAGGCTAAATCAAGTACAATCTTGTCATCCGATGCAGCTGTTATTGCTAAGTTCAAAAAGAATGATGGCAAGACTGTTCAAAGTGTATGTTCATGCCACTGATGTCAAAGCACTGCAGCTGACATTGACGCAGAATAGACAGCAGCTCCTCAGTGCTGCAAACTATATCATGAACGATGATCCATGTCGCATGTGGATGTATGGGGTGCGTGTTTTTCTGAATGGACCCACACTGTGCCAGTGCTCACCAGTTATTAGATCACAATCGAGGACAATCAGATGTCGCTCTGGTACTTCTCGCGTTCCCACTCTGTCAAGTCGAAAGCATTTGATTGGACTCAGGTAGATTGTGGCCCACATACATGCTCGTTCTCCGCTCACAAATGTGGCAGAGAATCGACGATTTCATCCGAGTCTTCATCTCCTTCTTGTATTCTACGAAGGAGGAGATTGGTTTCGACCCTACTGTCAAACGTGTAATATTCCACAAAGAAATATGTTATGTATATCAGGTTGGTGGCAGATTCTTTCGGACCATCAAGCCTCTATTCCTTTCACGGGTTCTCTGCATCACTGGGAGGAAAACTCGGGTTTGGGAAGCTGTTGAGGTTTCTGGGACATCGAAGGAGGAAATTGGGGAGGAGATGAATGGGGGCAAGCGCTTCGCTGTGAAGGATGTGTGGTTGGATAAGGACTCGTCCACAGAAGGAAAATCTCGACAAGATATTTGCTGCCCTGGACGAGGTGGACATGAACAAATACGAGTGGGATCCCAGCGTCAACACGACTGACAACACGTGTCTTCAACAGATTATTGGCGATGTTCTCCGTGAAAAGGAATACAATCGATATTTCATGGACATTGTCTGTGACCAGCGAGGCAAGCTTACCAGGGAACCTGCTCAAGATGCTGTTCCAGATCCCAAGATATTCGATACGAACCCAATGCCACAGCCACTGGCCAAGATGGCGAAACAGACTCGCTCAGGTACTCAGCAACTTTCACAAAAAAGCTCAAAATATTCAGGGAGGTCAGGAAGCACGCCTTTGCGTGCTGCGGCCCTACATTCCCGTGACTATAAAGCCAAGTTCCAGTATAGACTTGTATATGATGATGTTGGTGAGCCACTTGATCAGGCAGCAAATCTCAAGTCATTTTATCAGGGAATTTATGATGCTTGTATTGGTATGTCCTGCGTCCTGCAGCAGTTCGATAAATGACTAGTTGAAACTTATTTTCTCCTAGCTGTTATACTGATGTTGCTGGCAAAATGGGTGCACCGTGATATCAGTGCAGGAAATATCATATTGGTAAAAGACGCAAAAGGCAAGGTCATTGGAAAGCTCAGTGATCTGGAATATGCACGGGAGTTTAGTAGCACACCAGTTGGTCATAGAGACCCCAAGACAGTAGGTTGACTTTCTCAACGAGTTGCTTTTACTGTTGCTGAGCTCCCGCAGGGTACTCCATTTTTCATGCCTTGGGAAGTCCATGCACGTCAGCGACTCATAAAACCTGCTCCCTACGACAAACGTTCTAGGATTCCTTTTCAGGAACGTCTACCAACCAAGGTGAAAAAGTGTGTTGTAGAGCAATGGCCTCCATTCTATCGGTACGACTACGATCTCGAGTCACTCTGGTGGATCCTCCTATGGGCTTGCTTATTTCGTGTTCCTCACCTGCTGGCACAAGGGTTTGGTGTTCTTATTTTCACTCACACTTCAGAACCAAGCCTCCAGAGAACTGATCTTATGATGACTCTGGAAGATCAGAGGATCGCATCAAATATCCCGCCTCAGCTTGAGGAGCTTGTTTTCTTCATCCATGACCTACATGCTACGCTATATACCAATTATGCCAGTATTCCGACTGATGACTATAGCTACCTGGAGATTCATGAGCAGTTTTGGGGTGCTCTGCATAGGATGATTAACACTGTCGGTGCAATGGATGACATCAGATTCTTCGATCCCATGATCTCAAATGAAGAAAACAGCATAGATGAGTTGGCTGAAGAAGATGAGGAACCTGTCGAGGATGAAGTGGGTGAAGAAACTGAATCAAAGGTGTTGCTCCAAGAGCCTCTTCGGAGACAGCCTCCTCGTAAAGCTAAAGATCACTAGGTAGACACTAGGTAGACTTGGAGAAATTCGGTTGTCTACTCAGAACCCATAGTTTTTTTTGTAACTACAAGTCTTTTTAAATCCAAATCACGTTCCGAAGTATTCCTTGGAAAGGAAAGAGGAAAAAGGCAAGGGACATAGATTATAACAGATTAGGATGAAGAATAGTGCCCTTCTCAGTGTTGCACTGTAGACAAGACTCTGTGGATGTGGAAAGTGGAATTACCCTAGATGAATACATACAGCCGAAACATAGCTCGAAGGATGCAGCAGAATACTTGGTAGATGAAGCTTACTGAAATGGATCAGACAGTCGACAATAATTTATGACTATGTCACCAACACAATACCTAGCCGAAAAAAGTACATGCTTAGCCACAAGAGAACTATATAGATTATATAGATAGACCCTCAGTCCAATGGCTATCTACAGACTCCAGCTCAAGAGGTGTCGGACCTAAGGACAGTCCAATGTCTTCGGCACCATGCTATTGGTCCAGCTACTGGCAGCAGCATTGACTATCTACCATAACTGAACTAGCGTCCAGGAAACTCCCTCTGGAGACTAGTTATCCATTGAGGTATGGGTGCTGAGACGAAAGAGGATATCCTCCCAAGCAGGTAACAACGCCGACGCCGAGTGGCTTCACTATATTGTTACTGCTGACACAGTAGCACCATACCAATACCAATCTGATATCCTTACTTGTTCATGCATTCCCCATCGCTTGCCAGAGTAGGGATGGTAGCCCCACTACACCACTGAACGTGCTCCCAGTCAATACATGTTGTTAAAAGTAGAAAAAATATGGAGCAACGGCCTAATCTTGAGGGTTCGGATATCGCTATTTTTCAGCAACAATCAGGAAACACCATTTCGAGTAAAATACAACGACTACTGGAGAGTGACGATTGATCGATCACGGGTTGTTTAATACTGGTCGTGGGAAAGCCAGGGTGGCAGCTCCCTCCCAGTTGTGATCCACATCGTTCGTAAAGGCCCGTACATTAATTCACGATGTCCAGACCACAGCTACCTGTGAAATATGCAAATCCAAAGATAAAGGGCCTCTGTATGTTCCAATTATATTTCTTTTTATAGCTGCGGAAGCCGACCTAATTCTAGTAGTCGAGTCGCACCCGCTGCCCCAGGTCAAGTATCAGTTGCTTAATTGTCAGGGAAAGGAGATCCTAGTACGTGTTTCTATCAGTTATTTTATTTTATACTTATAGAGTGATGTGTAGGTCGCTCGTTTGAAGGTTGAAACTCCAACAGTATGCCAATCTCGCCTTGGTCTCATTATTATTAATTCAAGCATCTCATCAGGATAATGGCCATGCTTTTATCCTACGTCGATTCGACACTGGGGCTGTTAGTCTGACAACCATGTTTCGGGCTGCGTTCCCTCTTGCAAGTGAAGAGATAGAGAGGGCCGAGTTGTTGTGGGTCAAAGAGAACTATGATCTATCTGGAAACAATGGCTCAACCAAGGAGAATCATATTATCCGCTTAGCAGGGACTTGGGTTGGGACAGCACTGGCGGTCGAGCTAGGGGATCAGTACGCGATAGGACCACTGATTCAAATTGTCGTGAATGCACAACCTGATCCCAATGCTAATTACAGGAGATCGGCTCGAACTGTACCTATCTCCTCCTCCAAAGCAGAGGTACAGAAGAACACTACAGCTGTTTCCATCAACACTAATATAGTCCAGCAAGCATCGACTACCTTGGCCGGAGCCAACGTGGTGCCAGCAACTCTCTCTCCCGCCTCATCTCGCACCTCTATGCAGGGAGTCTCTAGCCGTGCTGCTTTAGACTCACTACCCATCTCCTCTCCCCCTAATATTCAGCTCAATCCTCTCAAACGTCGGAAAGAGAGCTCACCTTCCACGGGCACTCCCCCCTCAAAGACACCTTTACGGCGGTTGAATCACGCTCAGAGCCCCGCTCTGAATTCTATCAATACACCGGTGCGAATGCCAAAGAAATGGATGGGGCGAATGACTCCGATTCCTGATAAAGTTGGACTGGATGAAGATAGCAATCAAGTAGAGGAATTGGCGGCGCAGGAGTTACATAATGAGGATGTGCTCGAGCAAAAGAAGCTAATTTCTGATTTGAAAGATAAACGGGCAGCAATAGAGAATGGAAGAGAAGATCAGACAGTAGAAAATAGAAAGATGAAGGATGACGCTGATGAGGAAGTATCTTTGACATCAACTCCAGCGTCGAAGAAGAGGACCAGAGACGAAGAAGAGCACGAATATAAACTCGATTTCAAGGAACCGGAAATCGGTGAACGCAAGATTGTAACGAATCGACGGGTGAGGTTTCAGCTGGAACCACGTACGCGATCGTTTGCTTGGGGTGTCGCTGCTTTTGCAGTTGGTATGGGCGCTGTGTGAGTTTTTCCCTGTCTGCAATGCTTGGTTCATGTCTAACCAGGCTTTACAGTTCATTGATTCCCAATTTTTTGTGATGCTCAAGTGATATATCTTTGTGCTACCATGGCTATCAACAATTTGTGGTATGAATATATACATTCATTTTCCTATCTTTCTATTTCATCTTCGGTTACATATCTCTCCTATTTGTCTCGCTCCTCCATGTTCAGGTGCATCGCGTCGATGTATTTTTTAACGGTATCCGTTTTCTATTACATTTTATTGCCTATCTGATGAAGTCTATCAGTTAGTTGATTTACCGGCCCTCATTTTTGTTTAAAAATAAAATAAAAAAAGAATTATTATTTTTGGTATATAGGTAGTGGTAAACGATGTACATATTAAATTATTAAACCCCTAAAAATGTCCGATCTTAGCTCAGTTGGAAGAGCGTCAGACTGTAATTGGATACCTTTAACATCTGAATGTCGCCTGTTCGAGCTAGGCAGGTCGGATATTTTTTCTCCCTTCTCACTTGGCCGAGGATAGTTTTCTTTTCATGCATGGTTCTTGACTCCTATGAGAATGTGGTTTCTGCAGAGTCTGTATCTCAGGCACATCCAACTTTTAGCTCGAGATCACGGGCTATCGATGTCCATACAGATCCAGCCAGTCCATATCCGATAGTGATATGCAAATGGTATTTTGGAGACTACGATAGGGATAGACTAATCAAACGCACTCCAAGGGCCTGGGCATACACCAAATTAAGGAAAACGAAAGTACGTTTAGCCAAAAATTAAGTTGCCGGGTCATTAGTGATCATAACAATCGTCAAAAGAAGACAAGCCAGAAGAGATAGATATACGCATTGTTAATAAGAAACCAATCCTCCCTCCAAACTCTCTTACATGATCAAACATCTTCGTTTATCGCTAGACTGCTCGCAAACAAGGGAATCTGGGCCCACCGTAGGTGAGACCAGGGTTTCTTCGACAGGTGCCTGTTTCGTGCCTGTGAATATTCCTCGTGCAACTTCCAGAGAAGTTCGTTCATCAGGTATTTTAGATGTACCAGAGAACCACCCGCCGGGCAAAAGACGAGAGGATGTTGATTCCAATCGCTTGCGAGAGGATGACGGGTAAACGTCGGGAGAAAGCGAAGAGCTCAGATCCAAGGTATTGTTTTCGTCAAGAGGCCGCAAAGACGACGAGGTGTGTGATCTGTTATCATTGGTCATCGATGAAATTAAAAGCTTTGGAAGAATTCACCTGTTCTCGTCTGGAATTTCAAGTGCTGGGAAGAAGTTCTCTTGACGAGATCCAGAAGAGATAGCATCACTGTCCATTGATGTGTTAGCCAATTCTTCTGCACTTTTGAAAGATGTTGTCGATTTTTGAAGAGTAGCATGGGCTGCAGAGGCAGCATTTCCGAACACGCCAGCTCCAATCAAGGCAGCCGTAGAGAAACCACTAGAGCCTTCGATTTCTTCAGAAAGCGAATGCCTCGGCTGAATATGATGTGAGAAATAAAGGCACGACACGTGTACTTCAGAAGTAAGTACTTACTTCTCTATCGATGCTCAGATCACCTTTAACGAGAGTTCCAAGCTGGGCTTCCTCCAATATATCACCACCTTGTTCTGTGACCGAGCAACTGTAAGTCCAGGACGCGGATGGATGATTATCAACAACCGGCTCCTCTTGAGTATCCTTAGGCTGACTATCATTCAACTCTACAGTCGGAGGCATAGATTCCACGCCAACTTGCGATATTTCATTTTCCATGGTTAGGGACTCCTCAAGCGTTTCTGTGGTGACAATCTCTGCAGGCTTTGTGTCGGGTAGAGAAAGCTGCTCGGGAAAAGGACTGGAAGAGGAGACAGGATGGTCTTGTTCCAAAGGAGGCATCGGCGAGGAGACTTGCGCTATGAAATGCTGATGGAATGTTGAGACAAGACTTATGAGACGAAGGAGACTCTTACCTTCTGGGTTACTTCAGGCTCAATATGAAGCTCAGTAGGCGCTTCGTAGCACGGCTCACTTTCATCTTGGACGGGCTCTTGAACTAGAGACTCACACTCGACCTCTTGCCGTTCAACTACTTGTGAAGCAACAACCGCTGCTTCAGGTTCTTGCTCTTCATGAGATGAATCTTTGATAACTTGAACATCCTGATCTTGTATGAGTTCCACGTCTTTGATTTCGGTTGCCTCGCTGATAGAGGGATATACAATAGTCTTGTCTGCATCGGAAGGTGTCTGGGCCACATAGGTGTCAGAAATAATTCGTGTATTTTCCTGCTCGGTAAATGCAGTAGCTTGTTCAAGTGGTGCATGATTTGGACTTGGGCTGCCTTGTGAATGAACCGAGTATGAAGGAGTCCAGGACAAGGTGGCTGATCCCGGCTCATCAGTCTGACAAGAACCTCAGAACCAAAATTGTGCAAGAGTAAATCTTCTCACCTTAGCTGGTGGTTGTGCTGCCTCGATGACAATGTCAGAGGGACTTACATCAACCATGATCTCTGGTCGAGCAGGCTTGACATTCTCGGTTTCATCCAGAGCCTGTGTAGGAATGACTTCCTCAGCGGGTAGCGAGATACCGGGACCAATGGTTGTAACTTGGAAAGAGGGGGTCCAAGGACGTTCCACCTGGATTGAATCATCGGGAATTTTCAAGATAAATTCCTCAGGCATGAACGTCCCAACACCGTCAGCGATGCTGATTTCCTCGACCACTGACACCATATCCACTTCCTTCTTTTCTTCATTGAAATCAGGGACCATTATGGTTTCTGTGGTGGTATCTGCTACCGAGATCTCTGCTATAAGAACGGACTCGTCTGACGGAGACTCAGTAAGTGAAACAGTGGGAGACTTTTCGTTCGCAGCGACTAATTTCTCTGTAGGAGTATCCTCTGGTGCGCTATCGTCGACCCTGGATGTAATCTTGAGCGATTCGGAAGCTGGATCACCTGAAATCAATCGCGGAAGGACGACAGGTTTGTCCCCAATGAATTCAACGGCATCATGGTCCGATAGATCATAAGCAACAACTTGCTCATGTCCTCGGGGTTCATCGACGGTTGCTACGGCGGACCCATGGCCCGGTTCGGCGGGCGAAATAGTAAAAAGCGCGTTAGAGTCTGTCTTGTCAACATTGAGTGTATCCTGGGTCAGGGGTACCGACACGGTTGGGGCCACCGATTCTTCAGTCGCCTGAACGACTGGTGCCGAAGCCGTGGTTGATTGGTCTATAGCTGTCTCAGCAGTGGACTTGTCAGAAGCTTCAGCGCTTCTTTCCTCTTCGAGTATAGGGATGGCAACGTCAGCAACAGCTCCATCCAAGACCGACTCCTTTGCCTTTGTTTCAAGTTCCCCGGTTGATGGCAACTCCACGTCCTCCACTGGTTGAGGAGAAGCAGACGTTGCTTGTCCAACAGAAATCTCCTGTGCAGCGAGAATCTCGACTGCGGGTGTCTCCTTGGCAGGAATAGGCTCGATAACGCCGTGTTCAACATGTTCAATGGGGGTGTTTGCTATGATGGGTATCAATTTATTGGCAGCAGTAGCGCTTATGGAAAACTCTTCAACCACTTCCTCGTATCCTGCGCTTTCACCTGGTGCCACCTCCGCAACAAGTCCTGCAAGCTCACATCCTTCTTTCCGTGTCTCGATAACGAGTTCCCCTTCGACTGGTTCCTCGGCAACAGGAAGCTCCTCAACGATAGATTCCTCCTTTGCTGGCGTGTCCTCAGCATCAGGCTCCTCCTTTGCGGGTATTCCTGCCGCAGATTCATCCACCGCGAGCACCTTCTCAGCTACAAGCTGCTCTTTCACAAATTCTTTAACAGGCTCCTCTCCTACGGCCTCGGCGATAGGTTGGGCTTTTGCCAGTTCTTCAGCAAGAGGCTCCTCTTTGACGGGCTCCTCGACAGCAAAGTCCCCCTTCTCAGACACTTCCTCAACTACAAATTTTGCCATCGAAGCCCTCCCTCCAACTGCATGATCTCCCTTTGTGATGAGTTCTTCACCCGCATGTTCTTCTTTGGCGGGGATCTCCTCAACTACAAATTCCTTTGCAGGTGCTTCAATAACGTGTTCCTCCTGAGTGAGCTCCTCGATAGTAGGTTCCCTTCCGGTGAGCTCTTCGGCAATTATTTCATCTTTGTCAGCTACTTCAACGGCAGTCCCCGATTTTAAGAGTACCTCAGCGATGGGTTCGTCTTCGAGCTCCTCGACAACGGATTCCTCCTTTGTAGGTACACCCTCGGTGACAGGCTCTTCTTTCATTGAATCCTTGATGACAGCTTTCTCCGTTGTAGACACCTTGATTACAGATTCCTCTCTGGCGAATACCCATGGTTCCTCTTTCACACGCTCCTTGGCAATCGATTCCTGGATCATAGGCACTTCCCCAGGGACAAGTTCCTCTTTCACCGGCTCTCCAATACATATTACTGTGACAGGTTCCTCTTTCGCAGGCTCTGGTACAGGTTCTTCCTGCGGGTATGTCTGCTCGGCAATGAGTTCCTTCTTCACAGGCTCTTCGACAACAGGAGGCTTGTTCACGGACTCTTCGACAACAGGAGGCTTGTTCACGGACTCTTCGAGAACAGGCTCCTCCTTCACAGGCTCTTCAAGAGCGGGTTTTTCCTTCACAGACACCTCAACAACAGAAGGCTCGTTCACGGGCTTATCAAGAATGGGTTCCCCCTTCGTGAGCTCTTCGAGAGCGGATTCTTCCTTCACGGACTCTTCGAGAGCGGGAAGCTCTTTCGTGGGCTCTTCGACAATGGGTTCCTCTTTTACAAGCTGTTCGACAACAGAAGGCTCGTTCACAGGGTCTTTGGAAGCGGGTTCTTCCTTCACAGACACCTCAACAACAGAAGGCTCGTTCACAGGCTCTTCGAGAACGGGTTCCCCCTTCGTGAGTTCTTCAATAACGGGCTCCTTCGCAGGTTTTTCGAGAACAGGTTCCTCCTTTACAGGCCCTTCGACAATAAGAGGCTCTGTCACGAACTTTTCGAGAACGGGCTCCTCCTTCACAGACACCTCAGCAACAGAAGGCTCGTTCACAGGCTCTTCAAAAACGGGTTCCCCCTTCGTGAACTCTTCAACAGCGGGTTCCTCCTTCGTGAGCTCTTCGAGAGCAGGTTCCTCCTTCACGGACTCTTCGACAATAGAAAGCTTGTTCACAGACACTTCAAGAACGGGTTCCTCCGTGAGCTCTTCGGTGACAGGCTCCTCCTTCGCAGGTTTTTTGAGAACGGACTCCTCCTTCATGGGCTCATCAAGAACGGATTCCTCCTTCGTGGACTCTTCAACGGCAGGTTCCTCCTTCGTGAGCTCTTCGAGAGCGGGTTCTTCCTTCACGGACTCTTCGACAGCAGGAAGCTCTTTCATGGACTTTTCGACAATGGGTTCCTCCTTTACAAGCTGTTCGACGACAGAAGGCTCGTTCACAGGCTCTTCGGAAGCGGTTTCCTCCTTCACAGATACCTCAACAACAGAAGGCTCGTTCACGGACTCATCAAGAACGGGTTCCCCCTTCGTGAGTTCTCCAATAACGGGCTCCTCCTTCGCAGGTTTTTCGAGAACAGGTTCCTCTGTTACCCTCACATCCGCACCATCCCTCCTTCCTTCCCGGGTAACAGGTATCTCCCCAGTCACGACAAATTGTTCTTCAGTTACCTCAACGTGGGCCTCGAAATCTACTGTCGCCTCAGCTTCAGCGCCACAAACCACCTCTACAATAGCTGATTCCTCCACAGGTTCAGTCAACACATTCTTGGAATCAGTAGCATCTACGACTTCTTCTTGAAATGCGGCCGTCTCAACGATCTCTTCTTGAGTAATAATAATTTCCTCGGCTGCCGGGATCTCATGAGTGACCACAGCTTCAGCGGCAGGCTCGGGAGTAAGATCACCAGGTGGGGGAGGTACGAGCTCATGCATGATTTTTGTCGTGTCGTTAGATTCTTCGATTGTAGGTGGTTGAGAGGTTTGGACTCCGTCGACAGTTGCGGTATGTGATACATCTTCCTCTGTGTGTTGTCCCTCAAAAGCAGCAATAACGGCAGAGTCAGAGGGAGCATCCTGAACAGGGTGCGGTTCGGCGATGGTGAGAGGAGCAGCTTTAGAGATGGATTCCGTTTCGGTTGCGACAACCTCATCTATGGTCGATTTATCTTGCACAGGAACAGTAACGGGAACCTCAAGGTCCTCTTGAGTGAACTGCATTTCGGGAATACTAACAGAAGCCATATTATCGGTAGATACCGTCTTAGATTCAGTCACGATGGCAGCTTCATCTATCACCGGTTTCTCTTCCACAAGAGGAAAATCTGCAGCAGCAACGACCTCCTCCGCAACAGATTCGACTTGGGTAGGATCCCTTTCCTGGACAGAAATGTGTTCTTCGACAGCATCAGGCGTAAAATTCACAGCTGACACCTCCTCGGCGGCAGTCTCAACAGATTCGTTGGCGGTGAGTTCGTCGACAGCGGGTGTTTCTTCGGCGGCATTGGCAGGGGCCTCAGCTATAGCGGTAGACATCTCTTCCTTGATCAGGTACACCTCATCAGTGGCTGATGGGGTAACCTCTAAACTTTCAATCTCAACTGCCTCTTCTTTATCACCAACTTTCTCTTCAGTTGATTCCTTAACCTCGGGTTTGGCACGAGGAGTCGCAGTGCCCTCAGTGATCACATCTTCGAACAGAATGGTATCCGTAGAGGTGGCCTCTGCATGAAATTTTTCTGGTATATCGGTGTTTTCGGTATCTGATTCTTCCAGTTGGCGGTTATCAACAAGTGCAGGCGTTGGTGCGACAACCTGGACAGCGATTGGACTGTCATCAACGTTTATTGTTTCTATGATGAATGAGTATATGGTAAGTATATACTAATTCAACCAAGATCGTTAAACAACATACCAGGGGCTTCCTCAATCTGTATGTTGATTTTTGGTATCGCAGACTCGACATGACTCACATCGGTTTTAATTTCCATAGCAGCTTCTTCTTTCACATCAGACCCTGCAGTCTTATCTTCAACCCCTTTTGATTTCAAGCTCGTGGCTTCTTTCTCGGCGTTACCGAGATCAGCATCCGCCACCTTCTCAGTCACGAGTTCAACTTGAGTATCGTCTTCTTCAGCTGGATCGAGTTTCGTTATCTTTCCGTTAACCTTTAAAGGAACCGAATGAGTACCCGAAAAAAGGTCGATTTGTATGAGAAAAGCTTAATGTACATGAGAGGACGTGTCGGTGATCGTCTGCGCTCCTTGTTGTTCCATGACCGGCGCCTCACCCTAAAGCGATCGAAATAATATATACGACCTGAATCTCGAACATATTACTTACCTCCACGACTGTCGGGATTGAAGGATTACTATTAACCGTCAATCCTGACGCAATTTCGGTCTCTATCGTATCCTGCAAATACGTTGTCACAAACAATTAAGCCCCAAGATAGAATATCCAAACAACGCAAACACTCACACAACTTGTGGGTTTCATACTCAGAGTGGACTCTTGAGTGCTAGGACTCACTTCGGTTACAAACTTGACAGCAATCGGGATAAGAATAAGCTTCAAAACAAGACAACACTCACAGCCTCAGGTGTTTCCTCAGATGTACTAGTACGGGTGACGTTGTTGATCTTCTGACTATCAGTATTGGTCATCCCCTACGTCAGGGAGAGAGGTGGATGTCAATAAATCTAATTTACAAAATTATGTATAATTCGCCAGGACGTACGTTTGTAGAGATACTGTTGGCAATATCAGCATCCTTCACAGCTACTACATGATCATCATCGAATTTCTTCAATCCATTGTCCTCTATCTCCACAGTATTTGAATCCTCAAGCTTCTCAGCATCAGGCACAACGTTCGCAACATCCTTGGTAAGTAATCAATTACTCGAGTCACAAATGCAAAATTTCTAACCAAAAAACCAACACATACAGGCTCTTCAGCCTTTGATAATGACGTGGCACCATTATCATTGTCAGTCAAAAGCTGTGCATCCGATGTCCCAGCATCTTGACCCTCTTTTGCAACAACATCCGACGCGGCCGAAACCAAAGATTCGGCAATGTCCTGAGTGCTAGTTACCGGCTGCGGCGCAGCAGGAACTGTATCTGTGTCGACAGCAATCGCCATGAACGGGTATTAAATAAGTAGAGAGAAAATCCGAAAGCCAAATAGATAGGGAAAAGGAGAATGGCTGTGTCGAATGACTGTCAAGTAACTGTCTAAGCCAGTCGATCCAACGCTTCCACGAGGGGTTAAAAAAGAACACGTGAATGGATTGATTGATTTGGGCGACAAGAAGTCTTTTCCTTTCACAATCGCGCTATACCACGTGCTCAGAGTCTCATCCATCAACATAATCACGTGCCTTCATACTATTCAGACAGTGGTATATTTACGATTGTACTAGATAAGCGGTCATCACCTATCGATGATGATGATGATAATGTCCATTTCAGAGCAGAAAGAAGAGAGTTAACCTAGAACAGGAGAGCACCAGCGACAGCAACAAAGCTGGCAAGACCACCAGTTACAACCTCGGCAGAGTAGCCACCGACAGCAGCATTCGGCCTAGCGGAAACAACAGCAGCCTGAGAACCGGTTGTGTGAGCAGAGTTCGAAGTTGCTGCCGCTACACTGCCGCTGCCGCTGCTGCTGCTATAACGTCAATCAGATTCTGCTTGACATTTGATAGGTCTGATACGGCACTCACGGAGCCGAAGTGACAGAGGGAGCAGCGCTAGTACTAGTACTAGATACGGCAGGAGGAGCGGGAGACGAACTGCCTGAACCAGCGGGAGATGCACTTCCGCCGCTGCTGCTGAGACAGCTGGGAAAATCACGGTTGGTGAATAAGGACAAACAGAGAATAGAGTGAACATACTCGGTCTGGCTACTAGATTGAATTGTGACTGCATCCGAATAAGCTATAGCACCAGTGCTGTCCTTTATGGACATAGTTCTAAACACAAATAAAAAGCAGCCAACTCAGTCCCTTACATCTATCTATATGGAAGGTAATCATAATGCTCACAGAGAGGTCCCTGCTTGGAGATCCACAGTCCAGGTTACACTCGTGTCGCTCGTGGAGTCCCAACTTTTGAGCTAATAACGTGCAGAAACGTGAATTTCAGTAGCAGGAAGAATATATCCAAACCCACAGCAGGAGCCGACGCCTGACCACCTAAGTTCCCATCAGCACATGGGCACAAATGTAGTACACCAGCAGGACACACCAGGAAGAGCAGACAAGAAATACGGGGGTTGACCACCACTCCATGTAAGCAAAATCGGCTCTGAACAAAAATAATTAGCATGAACCACATACTCGTGTTGAACAGTAAAAATTGATACATACGACATTGCACAACACTCGTGCTACAAACCAGAAACGATGTCAGCCACCACGCCTCAGCCCCACAATAAGACCACATACGGAGTATTAATCATCAGTCCCCAGACGGACTGCACAGAAACAAGAGCAACAGCAGCAACAAAAGTCGAGTACTTCATCATCAGATGATTGGAAGAATGGAAGACTTGTTATTTAACAGGATGAATGAATGACTTCGAAAGGAATGGAAGAAGGGACAGGAGCAAGCAGTGACGGGGATGAGGAAAGACCGGATAACGTAAAGGAGTCGGGCTTTTAGTACCCCCCCAAAGTTTCACTCTCACGCCCTTTTCGAAATTTCCGGATCTATTTTTGTCTTCAAGACATTCCTTTTGAGGAAGGGGACAGGTGTTCGGCTCTAGCGTTGTAGACTGGGGGACTGAATGGAAATTTTCGTTCATGGCTCTGCTGCACTAATTAGGAGAAGTAGGAATCTAATACCATACACTCTAAGTAGAATAGTAGATAATGAGGCTTCTAACTTTCACGATGAAACCAGAATACACACATTCGTACATAATTATAGCCATCATGACAGGATCCAACCTTACGGAACAAATTTCATCCTACCTCCTCACAACCCAATCCAACTACTCCTCCCTCCAGGATTGTGCAAGCTCGTATGTCCAATCTTCACAACTTCAAACCCAGACCCAGACCCACTCCTATTCAACCTCCCAGGTGTCCTCAACCCACCACTTTCACTCCCTTTCACACTTCCCTCTCCATTCCCTCCTCCATTATAAGAAGTAATACTTTCTCCAACGCTTCCACTACCCATACTCCTACCCATAAACAATGACTCATCGTCTGCCAATGGACCCGGTGCACTCAAAGGAGACATTGTCCGCCCCTGTGACACCGACGCAGATGTTGGTGTTCCAAGATCCGAATGATCTGATCTAACACCAGGAGGCATAATAGGAATCGTTAAAAACGATTCCGCGTGCCATTCGTACCATACTTGACGATCATTTGTTAACCGCCATATTGAGACCTGCAGTTCTGAATTGCTCGGTAAGTAGAGTGGTTCCTGTCGAATTATTATTGTCATGTGTCATTATTTATAGGAAGCGTACTTTGAACGGAAAGAATAATGGGAACCAGCTTAACATGTTTTTTGATACCTGGTTTTTTCGATGCGGATGTATGCTAAGTCCAATATTCCCGTACAAAATCTATGGGATATTATGAACACCCGAGCTGACAGAACGAACGAACAACTGACTCACAGCCTCAAAGTATCCGGCCAGCCCACTACCCGACGAGATAACAATAATAACTTGTCAACCATGAATCAAACTCGAACCCACTCACTGTAATACTCCAGCATGCGGAATCCAAAACCTTAATCTCGCACTTCTCACATTGTGATGATTCGTTAATGGTAATCCTCTCTCATCCACCACCACCATACTACCACTATCCCCATTCTCATTCCCACTATCCCTTCTGGGATGTTCAAACTCCCAGCATTCCTGGATTTTCGATCCACATTCTGACTTATCCTCACTCAAGATATTGACGGCTTGGAACATCACAACGTAAGGTGTTTCCAACGAGTCACTTCTCAATGCGCGTGCTTCATTGTAGAGTTTTGATGAGGATAGAGGGGCAAGATGAGAGGTATAGGATGAAGGTATCGATATACCAGTTGCTGGGAGGTTGTGTCGGTACTTGGTTGGGAATGGGAAATGTAGAACGTACGTTTCAAACATTTCTGTGCCCCATCTAAACATTCTGGACTAAGTTCATTGTCTCCAAACGAACCTAACAATTCGCTAATGAGTATATCCACCGGTTCCGGTAAATTCAGACTCCTCATATCACCAAAGAGGAGTTGAACATTGATGTCCTTCCATTCACTATCTTTCCTTTGTTGTAACCTGTCGATGGCTATCTTAGCGGTTTATGGCATTGACACATGAATTGTGAGATGCAGCTCACGTAACGTATGCATTTGGATTCTTTTCAACGGCGTACACAAATACGTCTCTTTTAGCTCGTCCAGCTGCATTCAGACATCTCGCAATGAGTGGACCACGACCGGCTCCTACTACACAACAGATACTGGAATCGGTGCATTAGCTAGTGATATGGGAATAAAGTAAGACCTCTTGTACATTCGTTTTGCCGCAGGCCAATCTACGAGTGCTCTAAAAATTGCCTATACATAAGCAGCGTAAGATACATCAAAGCCCCGCAAAGACTTGGTATACTCACTTCCTCGTACCTTTCATACTTGACGGGATCCTGCTCAAAAGTCTGATACGTCATGCTCTGCAGATTGTCCATCAAAGGCTGTCATAGCCCGTCAACTATGAACTCGCGTCAATGCATCAAGACAGAAGACAGACCTGCAACGGAGCCTGCAAATAATCTTGATACCCCTGGGCGAAATGTTCTACCGTTCCGGCTGTTTGTGCATTTCGAACGGCAGGACTGGTTTTCTCCAAGAATTTGATGTATTGGAAGTAAGCAGCATCGCCTCCGCGGGCATGTTTGTTCAGAGTCGTGTCCGCGAAGATCACAGTTGGACAGTGCTATCCAGAGTAGTGAGCCGCATTCGAGGGGACCATGAGTAGTGGCCTACGATCATACAATCCCTTATGAACGACTGAGTCGGCTTGGGCAACACAGGGTATCCCTTGGTGTTTGCAATAAAGGTAGATGCCGGAAGAAATATGTAGCGGATTGATTCAGCAGCCCATTTACTCAACACACCAAGTTTGGAAGGAAGTGGTGGAGTCAGATCGAGCGCTGCGACGAAAGAAGGATGGAATCAACTCTGATAGAGATGAGGAAATTACGTACTGAGCGTCAGTCGGGTGTTGTAATCGCAAATGGACCTGATGAGATCCCACATCTCCCAAGTTGCGTTCATCTCGCTTTCATCGGATGACATCTCAGTGTTATTGTGTGAAGCGGTTGATGGATCGAAACGCGATGGCCCCAAAACAACCTCACTGTGGGAATGGAGGATGGTTGGGTCATAGATGGGCAGCCGGACAGAAAGATAGATATAGGAAACATTTTTTAGGCAGCTGTTGATGATGCGGGCGTAGGATGCGACGTGGAATCTGTTCCGGGGAGCTGGGAGAATGACCGTTTGGATGCTGAGGTATGACGCATAAGCAAGTTCTTGTTGCAAGGCCTGAAAATATGTCAGATGAGATGGAGAAAAGTAGAAGTAGACTTGCGATTTCGGCGTCATGCCTAATGCCATCGTCCTCTGCATCGAGCTGAAGCCATTCGGAAATCATGACGGTGATTCCATGGGTTTCATCGAGTTGCTTGAGGGTCACTTCGTCGGGAAGAAAGCAGGGATGCTGGCGCCAGAGTTCTGCAGCGCGTGCGCGAGCTTTTCTTCCGTCGTCATGGCCCTGAGCGGGGAGGAGACACATACCCTCCCAGCGCTGCTTCCATTTTTCAGTTGTGAGCGGAAGACAGACAGAGTCGTAGCCCTTGCTTGTGACATCCTGGACACGATGCTGGACTGTAGCCTGGTGGTCATGGTTGAAAGGAAGAAAAGCAGCAAGGCCAGCAGCAGGAGCATGGTCGGACAGGGGCATAGTCAGAGAAGGTCGTGTGATTCGATCAAAGCCGATCACGATCAGAAATAGTCAGAAATCTATAAAACTCTCAAAAGTCTAAATCCAGAATCTCAATCTACAGCAGTCGAGGGCGCTTGTCGTGTGCCGGCTCTGCCTCTGCCTCTGCCTCTGCCTCTGTCGAGAGCGCCTGACCTTGAGCCAGACTCTCCAGCACGCTCGCAGTCACGGTACGTTGCAGCCCGTCCTCGTCTGTGTCGGCCAGCATCGATATCTGGGCAATGAGATGGTCGGTGAGGGAGTCAGACACCGCGTTCTGCGAGTGCTGCGATACGGGGATATGTACAGCAGGGCCTGCAGGGCCATGCGACAAGGATTCGAGATACGCTGCAATACGTGGAAATTCAGAACGCAGGTGCTCGATAGGCTATGTGTAGGTAGGATAGTGCTACCGCCTATAATAAGAACAGACTTGGACCTACTGAGACACCTTCGTTGTTTGTGCGGTCCACAACGGCACCCTGTTCGACAAGAAACTGGGCCGTCTTGATGTCTTCGACGGTGTAGAGCGGGGTGTCGCCGTCGTCGTCCACAATGTTGACGTCGCCGCCTGGAGCGTGAGATGAGTGCATGACACAAACAATGGTGCTCACACATACCTCTGGAGATGAGAAATTGCAGGATGTCAACGTGGCCGTAGGATGCGGCAGCATGCCTGACAGAAAATGTAGGCGCATGGTGGGGGCCAGAGCAACAGGAAAAAAACATACATGGGTGTGTAAGTGTGCTCGTCGGGAACGTTGGGACTAAGTCCACGGCCATCGACGAAGAGGGTGACGGACTGTAGGTCGCCGTCGCCGGCAGCAAGCCATATGTTTTCTGGAATGTTTTTCTGGTGCATGGAAAAGACGGGGTCAAGCGTGCGCAAACAGGATGCCCCTGAGTGGAGAGGTCTCAGAGCTGCGCTGGTGCAGAGGCTCGGCGACAATGGACCCGTACCACCACCATCGCCCAGACTCGCCCCAGTCCCGCTGTTGTAGGTTCTACCTTTTTTTCTAGTCCTTGGATTTAGGCTTACTGTTCCCAGACTGGGCCCTGCTCTCTGCTGAACTCCAGTTCATCTACCTCGATCCTATTTTTGCCTCTCATCTCGACACACAGGCAGACCTTCTTATTGGAAAATCCCTCCTCTCCTTTGTCCATCCAGACGAACAGTCTTCTGCAAAATCTGACCTCAGCAGCGTTCTCCACACCCGCACTCTCCATGGTTCAGTCACCCGGTCCGTCCGTTTTTCCTTGTCTTCTCCCTCTCTGCCCCCTGATTCCTCTTGGTTTCTTCCAGTGTGCGCTTCCTGCGTCTCTCCAAAGTGCGCAGAAATCTTGGCTACTCTGGCGCCTCTCCCTCATGGCCAGATGCACAAAAAATCGCTGTCGATGATAACTACTTGGCCGTGGACATCGTCATCAACTGGGCTGCCGAGGGTCTCGTTCTCTGCTTCATCCATGCCTCTGTCGATCTCAATCCACAGATCGACAATGACGAGTCTCACAAATCTCTCTGGTCAAATTGGTGTGGCACACCCTTCATGTCCTCGGAGCAGATCCAACTCCTCTTCCGCCGTCTCCTCATGTGTGTCCCCCATTCACCTTCCCCATCTGGTCCTGCTCCTCGTATTTTTCAGATCCTCGCAAACCATCCCCAGCGTCAGCTTCTCTCCTGGCCTCCGGATCAAGGAGACGGCTTCACCGGCAGGCAGTTGGCCAGACTCGTGGAGAATGCGGAGATGGATTCAGGTCCACACAAAGATAACAATGCCAAAACGAGCTGCACACGCAGGTACAGGGCCACCCAACTCATGTCCCCCACACTTGGCGAGGTCGAAAGCATCTTTATACCGCATGGTAACCTTCTTTCTCTCCCTCTCTTTCTCAAAGTATTCTCACATCTCTCGTACAAATCCTAGGCACTGTCATATTCGCCTGCCACAAGCTAGACTCGTCCCCCCGCAGCACCTCGACTCCCAATCCCCCCACAATGCACAATACAATCTCCTATAATTCTACCAATGGTCCCAACTACCCACCCCATCCTTCCTTCTACGATTCTCCGACTTCCTCCTACCCTCCTCTCTATCCCCAGGGTTATCTCGCTCATCAGCCCCTTCTCCCACCCCCGACCCCTTCATACCTTTGGTCCCAGCAAAATTATTCTCAACCCCTCTCTGCTCAATCTCAGTGGGCTACCTCAAGCCCTGGTCACCCCCTCTCTCCCCTAGCCCATACTCCCGCTTCAGTGCCCCCACCTTCGTCGTCAATCCCTCAGCCTCGCTCCACTTCCTACTCTACCACCTCAGTAACTGGGCCTTCATCCTCCTCATCCTGGCACACATATGACTACCATCGAGCTCCATCGCCTGGTTATAGTGCTTATTCCACGGGTACAGGTCGTGCTCCGCTTGTTGGCGGCAGCATATTACCGACTCCTTCATCGTTGTTGCCTGCCACGGCTCCTAACGCACCTCTGCCGAATATTTCACCAATCATGGATGTTGTTCCACTATCCAAACGCCGTTCAAGTCCTGTATCGGTCAGGGGTGGTGGTGGTGACCCAAGATACCATCCGAGTGGCGTCACTGGTGTTTCAAACTCTGCCTCAAGTTTTGGGGGTAGAGGATCGGGGAACCGTCCAGCGAGCATATTAGAATGTTCGAGTTGTGGTGTGACTTCTAGTCCGGAATGGAGGAAGGGTCCATCCGGGAAAAAGGAACTCTGCAATGCGTGAGTTTTTTCCTTGATTTCATCAATACCAGGTTTTCCTTGCCTGTTACACTGACACATCATGTTTTAATCAATGAGAACATTTTGGCTGACTATTATACAGGTGTGGACTTCGATATGCACGATCGAGAGCGAAAAAGGACGGTGGGGCTTCATCAGGTCACGGTCGAAAAAAGAAATCTTCCGAGCCAGGTATTAACCTTTCCACCACTGGTCTTACTCCCAGCGGCAGCTCAAAACCTGACCCGTTACCTCCCGATCCAAAACCCAACGCTCATGAACCCAACCCTTCTCATCAACACCATCACATTGTCGGAGGTACACGTAGCTCTAATGGAATTGATATCAAAAGACACCGGAAGCGTGATAGCATTGGAAGCGCCGGTGGAGGAGGCATGACTCCACCGCTAGCGACTATAGCTGCCGCGAGTGGATCCCCAGGGTATGCTAATACAATACTGAGGAAAGGCGGTCTAGGCTCCACAGGCTCGGATTCTTATGTGACAACTGAAAACTCACCTAGTGGTGGTAGCGACGGGCATGGACATGCGCATTATGCTACCTTGGCTGCTGGTGCTGGCGCGGGCGAAAGTAGCACCAACGGGCACGGAGAGGCGTTGACTCCATCACCTTCGCCGCCCATTGGCACGACTGCTACTCAAGGAGGTCCGGGAGCTTCTACTTCTACTTTGATGCCTTCTACGACTTCTGGATCGTTGGGATTACATCTTTCCGTTGCTTCTCTGACTTCTTCTTCGTCACCTTCGTTATCTGTTCCGTCTGCTGGCAATCTGCCTTCTCAACCTCAGCCTCAATTTGCGACATCTACGTCTTCTGCATTGGTTTCGCAGACTGAAAGTAGTATTGATGCACAAGATTTGGGGTTTTTGCACTATAATTTTTCGGCGCCGGGCACACACGACAGAGTAATCCCGCCTTCAAACATTCATCCTCATCCTCAGCCTCAGTCTCAGCCTCAGCCTCATTCCCATTCCCATTCGCACCATCATTCTCATCCAGGTTCACCGCATTCGCCCTCAAATTCACACTCGCCCTCAAATTCACATTCGCCCTCCGGAACCCATTCTCCACTTCCAGGATTTTCAGTCGCTGCTCATCACATGTATTCGGGATACACAGTACGGCCGTCACCTCTGTCGCAAGCCGGGAATATCGTCACTGGTCCTGGTGCTGTTGGGACTGGTGTTGAACCTGGACCATTGACACCGCTAAGTTCTGCAGCCCCACATTCAGCGATTGCTGAAACTGTTGATAGTGCTGACGAAGAGAATTTTGGTTCTGGTGGGAATGGCTCCGGAAATGGAATGCAACTCCCGCCGTTGGCGCACATGGACCGGTTGGTTCAATCTGGGTCCAGTCACCATCATTATGGTTCCTTAATAGGAGTGAAGTCGGATTATGGAACGTCGCCAGAGTTGGACTCGCCGGTGAATACTAGCGGAGCATTGCAGCAACACGGGATCCTGTCCTCGAGTATGGGCAGGGAGCCTATGACACCCCTTAGTGCGCAAAGCCCGGTTGGACCCGATATTGGAAGGAACCGCCATTATCACCATAATCATCAGCATGCTGCTAATGCGAGGACGGCTTTAGGTGGTGGGCAGTGAAGTTGTTTTCTCCGTGATTGTGCGATGACAATGGGAGGTGCATGTTCATTTCTTATTTGGTGCGTTGATATGAAGGGTTCCAGGGCTAGGAGAAGTGAATCGACAGGGATACTCCGTCTCGTTCCTTCATAATCTCAGTCATGACTTCGGCTCAACTGTAGCTGGCTTTTTGGATTTTGGACACTCGCTCCGTTAATGCATACATCCAGGGGTGGCGACTCTGCTGAGCATTTGTTGATTAATCTATCTCCCCCTTTCCTCCTCTTTCCCCCCACTTTCAGACTTCCTAACTCGCTTTGCATGATCGGCGTTTGTAGTGCGAATGCCACCTGTTTCAACGTTTAGTCGATCCCTCCAACCCCCTTTGTCTCCAGTCCATTGTTGCCACCTCCCTCCAATTAACCCTCTCCGAACCCTGCCGTTACGGGTTTCATGGAATTTTTAGTCCTACCGAATTTATTTTTTCACGCACACTTCCTTGTTTCATTACTTCTTCGTTGTGGGTTTCAGGTTTCTTTTTTTTTCTTGTGGGTCGTACATGGGTCTCAGAGCTATTACAAGGGACGATTTATTTAATCCGTCTTCATTCTCCGTCTTCCCTGTTGATTACTCCTGTGGGATTTTCGGCTCTCGTCATGATTTGGACTCGCAAAAGTGACCTCATTGTAATTGTTACTTGACGCGTGTGGTTTCTCCGTCATTGTATCACAAACGTCCACCAACTCTGTATCCGGACACCCGCCTTGTGCCTTGTAAATCACACATGCCTTCATACTTTCTCGTCGCGATTTCCCTTCATATCTCAACACCTTGGCTTCCATATCATTTGCATACGATTCATCCGTCTTAGATACTCTTACTAGCTCCGATTATTGACTGCAAACATATTTCTTTTGGTTTTTATTCCTTGGTTGTTGTTATGATCAGTTTCTGGTTGGGATGGTTTTGCTTTTTCGCCTCCGCTTTTTCTTCTTTTTCTCTCCCTTTTTCGCGGTTGTTGATTCATACTACATCCACCGGTACAAAATTACGGTAGTAATACAGTTTATTAAGAAGCAAGTACAGCATTCTAATCTCGTTTGATTCCTACATTGGCTGCCTGTGCAACGCTCCGTAGGCATATCATGATCATGTATCTGAAGTCATGACGCATGGTACACGTAAAGTAGTCAACTCCTCGTCGATCTACACTTGTTAGGCGAAATGAGAGGAAGACTCCTCAATTTCAAGTCAATAGCTCAACGGTCAAAACTTGACCTCGTTACTAATTAAGTTGTATCAAACGTGTATAGCACATTGTGGCTTGACAACCGTAACTTTTTTCTTCACCACAGTAAGTTGAGGCAATGCGTAAGCCCTGAGGCGTTTCGGTGATTCAAATGTCACGGAATTACTTAGTAAGAAATTTCAATTCTCTCTTTCTCTTTCTTCCTCTCTCCTCCTCTTCTGTCGCCCTTTGACCTGCAAGAAGAAGCATTCAAGATGTAGGAAACCTCGTGGTAGCCTCAAGGCCGGTTGTCTATTAAGAATGACAAATTCTTCTTTCTGATGTATCTGTTCCAGAACGAATTTGGGTGTCTGGATTTAGATTGGGCAATGACGTAGTGTTATAGGAAAGTCCAACGTGTTTTGATTGAACTGTCTGAGGTAGGGATGGAAGTTCTTTTTTTCTTCGAGGGTGGTGCGTGTACATGGATAAGGTTCTATAAGACACATGGTTGGTTGTTTTTTCGCCTTCGAACTTCTTATAGTTATGAAAATTTGCTATTGCGCTTTGCAAACGATGAAATGATGTCATTCGTGTGCATATCTTATCTAATCTGTGTTTTACAACACTCGTGCAACACTCGTGCAGATCAACTTCGAAAGAGAACTTTTCAGATTGACCGCTCGCCTGCGACGTTTGACGGTATTTGTATTGTGAGGGGGCGCTGTTTTCTTGCTGGAGAGTTTCAACTTGTCTTGAGAATATTATAGTACAAAAGCTCTATTGCTCCAGTGCCTCTATTCCACCGGGAACCTACGCCAAGCTGCCACGATGTCGTTGGAAGGGAATAATGTACGAATGAAAGTTACTGTACCCACTGGTGGAGATTTAGGTGATTCTTTTGCTGTAACTAAAGCGACGCAAGCGATAGCAGAGGAAATTGTTTTGAAGCAGTACAAAGGAGAAGGAGAAGGAAGCGACTCAGATAGGTTGGTCCGGTAAGTTCTTGATCAATTCCGCAATTCACCTTATTCTACCGAAGCTAATGTTTCCATCATAGAAACGATAACGACAGCCTTAAATCGGGCTTTTCTGCTCGTGTAATTCTTCCTGAGACTCAAGAAGACGATATGCCCGCAGTTGATTCAGAAGAGGAAGACGCAGATGGCCGGAGAGGAGATGAAGCGGAAGTGGATGACGGTGATTTTCTTTCAGGTTTCCCAGATGACACCCCGGTATGTGTTGGCACTTCTACAACTGACTGTTTGTGCCAGCCATTGTGACGGTTTACTCCCCTTCTACCGATCATAGGAGCTTGAGTTGGTACATTGTCGAATTGGATCCCTTGCCAACTTACACCTTCCGCGTTTTGCTGGCCATCTTCGGAAGCTTTGCCTTCGACAAAACGTTATTTCTGATTTAGACCCTGAGATATTCCACCAGTTAGTCCTCCTCGAGGAATTGGATCTATACGACAATCAAATCAAACATGTTGATGGAGCACTGGAGAAGTTACAGAAACTCGCGTACGTCTCGCATTGTGGTGCTTGCATACCTTGATGGTTTAATTTTACTCCGGAATAGTGTATTGGATTTGTCGTTCAACTTGTTGCGAGCTGTGCCCGACCAACTGGAGTACCTACCCGACCTGGACACAATTTACTTTGTCCAGAACAAGATTTCCAAAATCACTGGCTTGAATCATTCTGTTGCACTAAGAAGCCTGGAACTCGGCGGTAACAGGATCCGGGTATGTGATAGCTACGTATGTTGTCAATCATGTTATATACTTCCAGCAGAAAATCGAAGGACTCGATGCCTTGGTAAACTTGGAAGAGCTTTGGCTTGGGAAGAACAAGATCACAAAGCTTGAAGGGCTCAGAAATCTGCGCAAGCTGAAAATACTTTCGTTACAGTCTAATCGCATAACTAAACTTGAAAATCTGGACGCGTTAACGGAACTCGATCAGCTTTATCTCAGCCACAACGGTCTTGAGTGTTTGGAAGGGCTAGAGCACAACGTGAGCATAAGTTCTGTCGTTTAGTATGCAAAAATTTCATTGCCAATTTTATTCGATGTCTACTCTCAGATTCAATTGACCACTTTGGATGTCAGCAACAATTTCATCCCCGCAGTCGAGAATATCTCACACTTGATCAATCTAGAGGAGCTTTGGGTGGGATTTGATTATTTTTTGAATTCATGCTTCAGGCTGATGTTATTTTGACCAGATGAATAGTAATAAGATATCAGATCTGCGTTCGCTTGACGCGCAATTATGTTGCATCCAGACTTTGAGGACTCTTTATCTTGAAGCAAATCCGTGTCAGACATCGGACAAGACGAGTTATCGACGGAAGATTATGTTGGCGCTACCACAGTTGACCCAGATAGACGCCACGTAAGTCTGGTTTTTGCTGAATTTCATAGCAAATATCTCAACAATAGGTACAGGTATGTGCGAGCATCGTAGGTTGAATCGAACTTAGTTCTTCGATTCTGGATGTTGAAAGAATTCATGGTTGGCCGGGATTTTTTAATCCATCCTGAGGATGATGCTTTTTTATGCGCTACTCTATCTTGTTTATGTTATTCTTCTGCGGATTTTTCACCACCTGTATATTTCGGAGCCAGGCTCAACCCGTATCTTCTCGATCTTGAACTTCCTCTCAGATAGCAGTAGACGGCCACTCCGTAATTATCTAAAAAAAATTCGGTCAAAAGATTCGCATTGACACTGACACACTCGAAATTTATCCTTGTCCAGAGTTACTGGTGTGACGTTTTCTGGCTTTACTGAGGTCTGTTTCTTGGTTTCTTACAATCCCATTACAATCCTACATCTGGCGACAACTGACTCATCAGAGTGTTTTCTTCCGAACACATCTCCACTCCTTTATACTTCGGGAGTGTCTCACTGGACCACTGTTTTGCTTTTTTTCTTGGAACTCACGCTTAAGATTTAGAAGTTGGCTCGAGCTCGACTCGTGCGTTCTTCAAATTATTTACTCTGAAACTCATGGGGACTATTGGCATTTTCTGGGAGTTTTGGTGGTTCAGGTATGAATATGTGAGCAATGACTTTGATCGCCTCATCAACGACCGACTCTTCATCTTGAACATTAGCTCTACAGTTGTATAGTATTTGTCACAAGGTGAAGGATCTCAATGAAAAAAAAATGTACGAGAGGAAAAGTGGGGCTTTACTTTGCACCATATCAATTGCATTGCATAAAGTCTCAAGTGGATCGAGGTAAAGGAAGGGATGTCATCCCTGAACTTATGATGAGGAAGGTTTGAGTGGGACAAGAGTATTAGTATTACAGCGACCGAGATCAAGTGCTTTCAGAATTTAAACGAGTAGTCGACAGCCTAGGATCTGAAGAAAGAAGGCGACATCGGCATGGTTTGCGTATCGCTATAAGATCATGCTCTCTAACAATACCGCCTTTGCCTAGTTAAAATTTTTGGTGTCTTATTTCGTCATGTTCATTGAACCACCGTCTTGAGCATTTGTGCAATATGCATCTTGGCGGCCCTAACCTAGGACATGAGGCTTTGTCGCACCTCATTGTAGTGTCTACGACATGAATTTTGGGTGTCTCCGTGTATTGTTCAATATTGTGCTCTTGATGCATGTGTGGCGGTGGGAGTACAAGGTATCTGTGTGAGTAGCTATTGGTATTCCCGGTCCAAGTGAGCCTAATGAGTTTTTATTTTCAATGTAATGAAACTCAGTCACCAGTCACACTAAGCTGTCTCATCCAAAATGTCCCATTCGTCCAAGCCCAAGGCCAAAGGAGTCAGCACAAGCACATTCTTTGACCTCAAAGCTGAGCTCTCCAAACAGCAAGCAGAATTTGCCAAAAATAAAGCCTCAGGTAAAAGTACGCAGATTGTAGGTGGAGTCAAACGACCCGACAAGGTGGAGCCATTCCATCTCTCTTCTTACATATGCTTCGTTTCTCATTAGAAATTTTACTAGAAGCCGACTGTCTGGGCCCGGCAGAATAAAGGAGTGGATGGACGCGCTTCAAAAGATATCCAGCTAGAAGAGATCAGTAAGACGACCCTTGAGTCGGCTCGTACAGTGTTGGAACGCAAGGCAAAGATCTACGACAAGCTCCGGCGAGGAAAATCAGGAGGTCTGAGTGATAAGCAATATGAAGCTCTACTTGTAGACGTACGATTCTTTTTTTCAGGTCGTACTATCTCTAACCTAGGCTCCAGTTTGACAGCAAACCTATCGACACGTTTGAATCAGACAGTGATGATGAGGACGAGTCCCTGACAGTGCCGAAACGACCAGAAGATGAAGACGATCCTGTTATCGAGTATCAGGATGAATTTGGCCGCATAAGGACTGCTCGACGATCTGAAGTACCCCGTGAGTTACTTCCTCGGGAAGATGAGCAGAATGAAGATGAAGATGAGGACATTGTGATATATAATCCTGTCAACCATTTCCCAATCTATACGCCATCGGAAGAGCGCATTGCGGAGATTTCCAAAGAATATGCCGAAGACACCAATCCACTCAATGTTCACTATGATGCCTCGAAAGAGGTCAGGGCAAAGGGAGCCGGTTTCTATCAATTCTCCGCAGACGAGGAGACGCGTAAGAAACAAATGGAGGAATTGAAGAGTGTACGGGAGGAAACTGAGAAGACTAGAAAGGATTTGGGAGCAGTTGATACATTGCCTGGCGAGTTGGAAGGGATGCGAGAAGGCCCAACGAAGAGTAGGGCCGTGGAGAAAAGGAAACGAGAGATCGAGGAGAGAAGGAGACTACTGGAGGAGAAGAAAAAGAAGCGCAAAGTCTCCCCTTCAGCAGATTCAAGGAATCTAGCTCGTGTCCCCACTGCTGAAACACGTACGACGTCGTTACCTGAGGCTGATCCCTTTGCAGTTCTTGAATCTATCGCTGCTCCAACGCATGCTCCTGTTGCGAAGAAAGCTCAAGCTACTCCCGATGCTGCTGGTGCCTTTCTCGCGCAACTGCAACAGGAGTTCCTCAGTACAAAGAAGCGATAACCATGAGCATGTTATATCTCCGATTCCTCGATCAGTTGCTCCGGGCGCCGCAACGAAGAAAATCTTCCACCAGCACCCTCACAAGCGGTATTTAATCACAACTTTGGCACAAGAACTGCATTACTTTTGGATCCTCTCGGCAATAAATATCATCAAGAAATCGGATCATCATATACTGCAAACTGGTTGGAAGTGTGACCAAATGTGTCAAGTACTATAATGTTTGAAGGAGGTTTTGAGGAAGCGTGGGTGACAGTCTTTAGAATGTTCTAGCTCGATGCGAGAATGGAGGTCGCTGCATCAGAGAAAATAGTTCTTCTCGCTTACAGGGCTTCTACGCACAGTGCTTTGGTATAATGCTATTGAGTGCTTGGCGACATATGAACATGATCATAGTGGCACATATGTGCTGTGATGCGTACGTATTTTATTCTACCATATGTCATTGTTCAAAGATCCGTACATAGTTACACCGCACCTCATCCATGAGACTCACAGCAGGCTTACAGACTCGAGGTTGGTTAGTCTAGTCTACTGTCACTGCTTCTCGCCGAAAGTTTCTTGTTGTATTTCCAAAATCACAGATGTAATCTGAATCCTCTGGCCCCGCTGGTTTAGCCTCCGGATACAGGAGGTATTACGGCGACTTGCTCCCCACCCATCAATGTCACAGAGACAGGATCATCGACCATCTCCTCATTAACACACCACTGGCTTATTTCCAAGACCCTCCCAAGATTAGTATTGGGATAATGTAAGGTGAGATGGTTGCTGAGAGAGGAGAGGGGTAGACCGGAGGAGGGTATGGATATTTGTTCGGTAGTTTTGCCAGTCGCCGTCGATGCTGCGGCGAAGTAGACAATGGTTATTGTCTGTGTCGTCTGGAGTGAGGACATTGTAGATTTAAAGCGGTCCAATATCAGGGTGAGAGAATTGAATAATGGAGTCTTACAGAATCAAGTATTGTATAAGTCAATTCCCGCTTTTCATTAAGGCTTCTGATTACTGTCTGATTTTCGTGTCCGGTTGGTGCATGGACAACTCCCATTTATTCCTTCACTTTCAATTTCAATCACGAAGGCTCTGTGAAGACCCTATCTGTCTGGTGATCGACTACTCACACATGGCAAGGCAGGCACCCAGTAACTACGCTTATACTCCTGTGGTCGTTTCAGCTATTCCAGAAATATGAAGATATAGTCATAATCCCAGAAATTGTCCGAAATCTCGTCGAGTGAACCGCTTCTTTTGAGAAGCCCGATGGCTGTTCGAGAACCTGGTCTTTCTGAGCTGAAAGGAAATTCCTTTTTTTCGTCAGTTAATTTTTTCTTATGCGATGGCTGGGTATGAGTATGTTCATGACGTTTACTATGGCGCCCACAGATCCAGTAATTGGTTTTTCGTCATTGGCTACGGGTTTACTAGAAGACAGGGCAGAATATCATAACAGTTCATCCAGAATCAAGGGAACCTGAACTTTCGCACAGATTTATTTCTATCAGACAGTTCATTACAGATAATTTCAGGACAAGGATGAGTGGAATTCGAAAAAGCTAGCGGGGTATTCTTCGTGAGGGCATGCCTTGAGTTAATTTTGGTGCGTGGGGTCATGATAATTGTGTAGGTAGGGTAGTGACAATGTGTAGGGTAATGATAATCTAGAAAGAATCCATGAAACGCGACAAGGACGATCGAGTCCTAGACAATAAATGCCTGACGGGCATGCCTAATGACTATTTGTCCTGGTCTATGACTATTGCTTCTTTGTCCAGGGGGCGTAGTTCAACGGTCCACCATATGGGTTTGGATGTTTTAATCCAAACCACAGGTTCGTTTGGTACAAGGTGATTGGAAGTTGAGACAAGTCCATCAAACGAAGATGGATGGTCGGTCAAGTTCCACCGAAGTCCAGTGGTTGTCAAGGTCGTTTCGTCAATACCAACTGGTAGGAGGCCGCATGTTTCACCCAGTAGAGAGTGATTGATGTGAATGTGATGTTCTCCCTAATCAGCCAAGTGAGTCCTGGTTTTTAACTAGATATTTGAGGGAGCGTACGGAATCTAAGACCCAGCCTACGTTGTCATCCGTCACTACATAGACTCTTTTTCGGGTTCGGCGGAGCTTGTGAAGGAAGGAAAGTGTGTGGATAGTCTGGTCCAAGCGACCGGCGAGTCCACCGAGAATGACGATGTCGTATTGTTCCAATGGCTTGGACACCGCGCCATTATCACTCGGTAGAACTTTCACCTGCCCTTCGGTCTGTTCCTTGGCTTGGACAGCGTACACGCATTTCATGAGATCGGTGGAATCCTGACAGTCGTTTCGGATCACTGGTACACCCTGGCTTTGACTTGAGCTGTAGAACTTTGAAAATCGCTTTCGGAGAGCTCGCACCTGAGATGCATAGTATTGCTTGACATCACAACGTAGTGAATCCAAATCGCCTTCAATTAGATCCGGGAGATATCTGGAGGAAATTCGTTATTGGAATGGGTTCCCATATCACAAGGAAAGTACACACAACCGAGGGTTTACACGATGGCTCATTAATAGATCGTATAGTCGATTTGCACCACCATCTGCACAAGATCGCCAGAATGACGAGTGCCATACCCGCTGAAGAAGTGGAAGAGAGAAGGATTGATTAAGTATGATTAGTGCATATTGAGGCCCGGTAGAACAGGAAGAATCGAGGAAGTCGATGTTCCAGGACGTCATTGAGACTCGATGAGTGTAGTGTAGTGTAGTGTAGTGTAGTGTAGTGTACAAAAATTCAGCCCCAAAAGGACAGTCATCAGATTCATAAGCACGCAAAACAAAGGATCCAACGAGAGGAAAGAACAAAGTCAAGTACAATTACCCTTACGCCATCATCGAAAGAGCGACAAACTAGTCGTAGCAACCATGCCAACGGATAGGATAGTTATGATCCTTGGTTCCGTCTGGACCATGTTGAAAAGCTTAGTGCCCCCACAACTCCAACTACCAACAACGCCGTCCCAGCTCCAACAAGCCCAGGTATGTAATAATACCACGCCCCATCCACGTCGTCCAGACCCTGAGGACTTTTGATTACACCGGCAGCCATCTGTTCTCCTTTTGCCTTTTTCCGTCTTCGTATAAGAGGGGGATCCGAGTTGCTGTGCAATGACTCCCTCGAGATGACGCTTTCTGGCAGCGATATTCCGATATCCAGGGATGGCATTTCCAACTCGACGTCACTTGCTCCGTGTGCATCACCTTGTGGCAGCGCAGGGACATCCAAGTCAGGCTGGAGTGTGCGTGCGCGGTCAAAATATTTGCTTGCGGCTTCTCGATCGCGTTTCCATGCTTCAGTCCCGCTTTCGCCGACTTGGGATTGGAGCGGCATGCGGATGGACGAAAGACTGGAATAGGAGACAGAGAGGAGGATGGACGCTGCACCTTCTAGGTGAAGTAACCCTGCTTCGAGATACAGTTGCGCCAGTCCCCGAGATCCACCTATGCACTGAAGGAAATAGGGTGTTGTACCCCGAGGGGTCGGTTCTTCTCCGAGCGACGTAAACTCATAGTCACCAGAAAGAGGAAGATAATTCGAAACAAGGCGCATAGTAGCAGAAGGAATATGAGCTTGATGCCAAGCCCGGCTTCAAGGGGCAAGAAGTCAACACCTGTCGATCCAATAAAACAAAACACTCACAGGAAATACTCGAACGCCTCATCTCTCTCCTTCCTGATATCTGACAACTCCAACCCAATCAGTGCCAAACTTGTTGGGTCCATGTTATACTGGTGTTCAAGCTCGTCACTATGTTTATACACTATCGAGTTGGTCAAGCTTGGTGCAAGACCCTCCGGAGCAGGTCCAACGATTAGCGAGGGCCATATGATGGATTGCTCCTTCTCCAGATGCAAGGTCAGTAATCGCCCAGACTGTGGACCATGCAGCACTTCGAGAGACGAACAACTCGGTGGCAAACTGTGGAGCGCAGTAGTTGTAACGTTGTTTGTTACCTGACCTCTGCCTGTTTGATTCTGTCCATGACCAGGTGACACCGACCGGGAAGCAGCCACGGAGTAGAGATCGTTGATTCCAATCCTGTTTTGACGACTTCCATGTATAAGCAGTCTGTCGTCCGTGGACGAGAGACTGGCCGATGAAAAATCTGGAGACGGAGAAACAAGGTCGTCTACATCGGAGACCTGACCACTTTCCAATGAGGCAGCGAAACTACTGGAGATGTCGGGGTCCGAGATATATGCATAGGAAGAATGGGACTGAGTAGACACCGTCGAAGCTGTGGAAGCCGTACGTTCTCTGGTTGAGAGTCTCGAATCCCTAGGTTCAAGTTGCCACACTGATGTTGTAGTAAGAACCGTGCTGTATAAACGTCCCTACCAAAATTGTCCATGAGGCGCAAGTAGCAAAAGAATCATAGATAAAAGGTAGCATTAGGAGGATACATACCTTAATGGTCGGTGAGCAACCCTTAACCCCTACTATGAGATAGTTACGGTCGATTATTACCTGGAAAGCATAACAGTGTAAATTCCTGCCGGGTATAGAGAAGTGAAAATGCGCACCGATAGTTCATCTTCCTTGGTATTATATGGTACCATAATGAGCACCGTCGCCTGACATTATATGATTCAGGATGAAGCTTTCGAGATTTCTTCAGATATATTCACCTGATCATGCGACTTTTAGGGGCCAGAGTTAGCAACTACGAATCAACCGACTTAATGGATAACATACCTGATGCCATGAGTACGAGTAATACGGTCTCTCGTTGTATCTGTCCATAGGAGGTGGGGGAGATGATAGAATCCTGACGGCTGTAGAATGGCTGTGCTAACCCCTTCAGGGCCTAACCACGCCACACGTGCTTTTTTTGGTCACAAACGGTAACTCGAGTCAGGTCATTTTACTCCATCTTGGTGACTAGTAGATATAATAGATATAGACAATAATCTGGGTAACAATATCAGGCAATCATGAAGAGATCCAAATGAATGCAATGTAATAAATAAAAGATTCCTTTCAAGTCCATCCATGTAAACTTTATGACAGATATTCACCACTCTTCCGGAAGTTCGCAGGCAGCGAATTCACCTGCGGACTCGACTTGATAGCGCCGGCAATTTTCTTGATCCTATCTTTCTCTTCCTCCATGTGCTGCACCAGCATCCCATCAAATTTCTTCAAGGCCTCTGGCCTTTGGGGAGTAAACTGTTGTCGCAGGGGCGATGTCGGCGACACAGACACTGCTCTGCTCACAGATGTTGGCCGACGCCTTTCAATATTACTCAAACCCGTGAGAACACTTGAGGATGAGGACGCGGCGCTGGTTTCTACAGGTGATTCCAACAGACCGATACTCTTCTTCTGGGCTTGTGCCTGTGCTTGTGCCTGCACGATCAATGTCGTACTTAACTCTTTTCCATGTCCCAAATCACTTTTTCTCTCCGAGAAGAACTGCGCCCTTGTAGGTGTATACCCGAGCGCTTTCTTCGAATCCACAGTTCTAATAGGCAACATCCTTAGTCTCTCAGCATGCCCTCTTCCTATATACGGAGCCGAGAAATTGCCCAAACGCATCATCGTACTTGGCTTGATGGGACTCATTGAGATAGTTGAATTTGCTCGTGTACGTGGATCCACAAGAAAAGTAGGAGGCGAGGAATGTACAGATAGGATTGAGGGTGGTGGTGGCGATTGAGCAACAATACTGGTGGCTTCATCGTCGTCATCTGAGGAATCCAGATCATCCATGGCATTAGGTTGTGTTTGTAGAGTATCAAAAAAAGACGTAGGCGAGGAAGGGGCGGGCGAGTGTATCGCAACCTCAGCTGAGCTAGTGAGTATATCTAATGAGAACGGTATGGGACGAACATCATGGTGGGAGGACGAAACATAAGGAGATGAACCCCATTCTCCTTTTGTTGGGGAGGCGGCACTAATTTCGATTCTAGGTTCTGAACTGGTGGCATTCCGATTAAGCGAGGATAACGAGTAGTTGAATGACGACGAGCGGGGTGGTGGCTGGAGAGCATTATGTCCATTGGAGGTGGAGGTGCGTGGAGGGGGCGACGCTAATGAGGACCGGGTACGTGTGTCGGGTTCTGTAGATTCGTCAAGACTCGAGTAGCGCATGGATGACATAGAAGATCGTTCTCCGGCGTGATTGAGTGCATCCTGAAAAGCGGATGTTGTAGGTGACATTGATCCCTGTGAAAAGCTCAAAAACGAGCACCGATTCCCCAGTGCAGATAATCTTGGAGATCCTCTTGCTATCCGACCGTCACAGTCATCAAATGTCAACTGGGATGAAAACGCACTCCCTCTTGAGGGTATCTCCCCGGTTGTTTCATATGAGTGAGTCTGTACAGTGAGCTGTGTCATTTGCGAGGAACGCCGGGTTCCCGGAACAGGCGGGAGTGGGGGCGTTATCGCAAACTGTTGTCGCATCGACTCAAACTCAGTAAACAATGGTGTTGACATCGATCGTCGTAATTTTGCCTTGGGCGAGATCAATGAATGGACATCCGAACCCTGGTGCTGAAGGTCGGAGTGAGAATGTGAATATGTGATACTAAATGGTTCCTTGGCGCGTGGTGCAGGTGTCAGAGGTGTAACATTGGCAAGGGGGGTTATGGCGCGTGCAGGCAAAAAACTCGAACGCCGCGAATCGTTCGAATCAGGCGACAGAAAAGATTTGTAGGTTGATCTTGATGTCGAAGTCTGACTCTGCTCGGACTTGTGAACTGGATCTTCCTTGCCGATCTGAGCTTCCATTGAAATTTCCTCCACCTGGAAACTAATTTGTGGTTCCACAATATGTTTCTGCAAGCGCTTTGCTCGCATTCCAGGGGTTGTGCTCCTGGATAGCTCACCGTTAACTCGCGGAGTTGCAAGCATAGGGTTAGATGTACCAGGGGCATACGAAAACATCGACTCGTCGGGAGTGTTATCTAATGAGTGATGGACGGCTTGTTGTAATAACACTTTCCTCCAATGGTCATCCGTTTCGCCTGCCGATGACATGCCTGGGCTATTTGGGGGCAACCGATCCGCGAGTATAGCCGCCCCTACGGATTCCTGTACCCCCAACCCGTGCAGTGCGGATGCTTGCACTGCAAAAGGATAGTTCGAGGCAGGTAAAGGAATATCGACAGCATCCGTTGGATCAATCACATCATCTGCATCTTGTACTTGCCGCTTTACTAGCGTTTGTAGCTGCCGCCTTCCTCTATCAGAATCCCGCCTCGCATTCCGCGTTTTCATCTCCTGCTCGGCTTGCTTAGCCGCCACAGCAATATCAGTCACTCGCTCCCTGACAACGGCAACCCGACCGCGGTCAAGGCTCCCATTCAATGGAAATGCCATATTATGTGGGGAATGCAGAGCACGCTGGTGGTTGCGGAGAGTAAATGGAGAAGTGATGGTATCTGATGTCGTTCTGAGCATGGGTCCACTCCCGAGAGCAGATGTTATTAGTGTTGGCCTCGACCTGGACTTTCCAACGCGAAAAATGTCCAGGAAAGTTGGTGTGGGAGACTTTTTTGCGTTTGTTGAAGCAGCAAAATCCTCAGGAGAAGGCTTCATGTGAGCTGGAGGCAAGAAGTAATTGTTTTTGACGAGAAGTCGAAGCCGATAAGCTACATCATCTCCATCATAATTCTGCATTCCTCCAACGTCTTCGATAAACGATGAGATGTCCTGTTGCCGATAAACTTCCTCTGCGGCGGCCGGGGGTGAAGTAGGAGATTCTGATTTTGATATAGTCGAGGTGGAAGGGGGGTAGAAGGAAGAGGTACTGGACTTTTGGGTTGAAAATGAATCGCGAGCATTGGGAGTAAGCTCGGGGTCACGGGCGAAGGCAGAAAGCGCTGGATTATATGACGTTTCTATGGAAGCTAGATGGGAGGCCTGCTTGGCGGCTTTTGACTATTAAGAAGAGGTTGAAAATCAGTATGAAATTCCTCAGACCTTTCTTATGAAAGAGCTTCACATACCAACTTAAGCGGCATCGGAGATGATTGTGGGAGACAGGCCACAAGGGTGACCTCTCCAACGGCAGAGTCATCTGCGTGCGAAGCCAGACTCCTATTGCTGGTGCTAGGCTGCGGATTGAGGGTATTGGGGACTCGAGGAATTACATCTGGCTGAGAGGTAGAATCTACAGATGGGTTCGGGGGCCCGGTCACTGTTCTGGAGCGTGTTCGGGTCCGAGAGCGTCGCGTCAGGCTGACGCCACTAGAGATACTCGAGTTACTGGACATGGAACGAGCAGACTGAGGCCGGTCAGGGATGGAAATGCTCGTTTCCGGCGACGAGGAGAGCATGTTGAAGGCAGCATGAGATGCTTCGCCCAAATTGAACTTGCCTATCATTCTGGGCCGTAGTCCTTTTTTGTCATTCCTGATTTACGTAAGGCCACATGGAACTAGTGCCTGGCAACTCTTTCGCTCCTATTGCCTTCTACCAATGGCCGACTTGTTCGATAAAGTCAATACCAGTGAGTCGTCTCCGGTTTCAGTAATGCATCCGAAAGCTCATAGCTCCAATTTGAGTTCTTCCGCCTTCCCTTCTGGCAAAATGGCAGCTTGTTGTGGCCTCGGCTGCTGTCTTTAACACACTGCAGAACTTTATGACTCTGAAACTCACCCGTCGAGTTTATAACAACGTGTCTGCTGCTTCGGGTATGTGTCTTTGTATGCCCTCGGGTGTTTCTTACACTCTCTTAACCAGTCACTGCCCTCCATGCTCGCACCTTCGCTGTTTGGACCTTAACTTCAGCAGTCGTGCGATTTTACGCCGCCTTCCACATTCACGAAAAAGCGTATGTGCCATCCTATGTGGCCCTTGTGGTGCTACTCACAATAAGTCAGAATTTATGACATGGCTTTATTCACGTACCTCATCGCATTTGGACACTTTTCGACAGAATTGTTCATCTTCGGGACAGCAAGAATCAACCCAGGCGTTCTCAGCCCAGTATTTGTATCAAGTGTGTATTGACTGCCTTGATATCAGATGTCATTACTGACATGAATGATTCACCAGCATGTTCGCTGATTTGGATGGTCTATCAGTATGATTTCTACGTGCAGTCGTAAACGTGTTCTCGGCAATGACTTGTACCATTTCCGCTGACCTGTCATACAATATCTCCTAAGCAAGAGAACCTAGGTCTCATCTACTCTGCATTACAATTGGAACTCACGTCCTGAGGTCCTCAGATACTTGAGAACGTCACCGTGACGAGTGACAGCTTTGATGGTTCTCATGGTTCTCATGACAAGTCGTATTGTCATACTCGAATGTTGGCGTCCATCGGATCGTTAGGTACTGCAAGGCAACATTGAGCCTCGGAGCCACTTGATGTAAATTGCATGTACCAGGGATCCGTTATGTTTTCTAGGTCATTTCCATCGTGCACCACCGCCAACTATCATTATCATCATCAGATCAAAAGAGCTATTTTGAGACTCGAAGCCGGTGATCATCAAATGAACATTCACTCCCTGTTGAAGGGACTCGAGTAGGTGGACCGTGGATTGGGGAGTAAAGGAGCGGGGTACAAATCATAAAGACTGCTAGTTATAACGACCAATTAAGACAGCAACATCATTAGTCAGCTGAAACATAGCGTCAATGAATGATTTATGTAATCATTATTGTTTATTCAATACTCTCTCTTATGTTGTAACAACCACTCAAGTCATGACACCATTAGGTGGAGTTTACAAGAGAACTTGTCAAGAAGTTCTATTAGATTGGACTACTACTTATACATTTGGCACCTAGTCTATATAAAGTGCTTCTATTATAATATTATATCTACCAAAATCTTTTACTACCTTTCTATATCATATATTCTAGTCTGGTGTCTTTCTAATGCACTTGGTTTGAGCTGGCTGGGCCAAGGGACTCAAAACTAGTGTAGTAGCATTTGATATTGTGCAATTCTTTCCCTCTTTGAACCATAGCATGCTTACTTTGATTCTTAGACATTTTGGCTTTCCAGACTGTGTTGTGGACTTCTGTTCTGATTATCTTGTAGGTAGATCAGCTCAATATTCTTGGAATTTTTTTCTCTCTAGAGTCTGTGATACAGATGCAGGTGTGGGACAAGGTTCTGCCATCAATATAACTTGTCATGTGACATTCTATGAGAACTCAAGTAAATAAATAAAAGAAAAGATAAAAGAAATATTAAGTCAGTTCATAACAGTATTTTCTTAAGATAAATCTAAGAGAACAAAATAAAGTCTCCTAAAAATAGTATCTATTCTAAATACTTTAGAATAATATACACCAAGAATATTCATGATTATAGCATGGAAGATGTTACAAACTTAAGACCTTAGGATTGGTCAAAAGAAAGAACCTTGTATTGGGTTAACATAAGAGAACTTGATAGGGAACTCTGTACAAGATAGTCTACCTTATATACTAAATCCACATGGTTCATGCTAGCTACTTCTAACCTACTCTAAACAGCCATGTGTTAGCCTTAAGGTCAACATATGTTGCACACATTGTATGATATCATCTTTCTAGAATCTTCTATGTCCTTCCATAAATCATATGACTTGTGACCATATCATCTGATGTGACTGATGTGTAACAGCATGATCTTGTCACTTCAACCCTAACTCTAGTTCTAAAAATAGAAAAATAGAAAAGAAAATAAAAAAAGAAAATAAAAATGAGAAAGAGAATAAGAAAAAGTTAAGTTCATCACTTTTAGCTTTGACAGAAGACAGGACAGAAGACTCAACTTAGTAAATATAGAACAGAAAAGGGCTTAGAAGTAGTGTTATACAGATAACAACCTTGGCTTCAACAGATAATGTTATACCTAGCCTACTCATTACATAGTTATATTTCAGATGAGAAAAATTCAGAAGACAGTGAGACAAGTATAGCACAAATCTAAGTTAATTATCAGACTAAAGAATCTACATAGTGACTATCATTCTTAAATATAGGAAGTTCTTTCTAATAATACTACTGTTATGCATACTCTAGATTATTAGGCATTATGAGGTTTATCATCCAGAACTCCATGGGATTAATAAAGAGAGGTTTGGTTCTTGGATTGATTAGGATAGAGTGTGATTCATACTAGAAGAGAGTAAATGAATGCAGATATCAAATAAAGTCAGATAGTATATGATAATGGCATACTTTGTAACAAGAGCATAAGTTTCATTATAGTTAATGTCTTTAACTTGTGAGAAGTTTTGAGTAACTAAACAAGTCTTGTATTGTTCCACCTAGCCATTAGCATTGAGTTTGTGCTTAAAAACCTATTTGTGGCTAAAGATGTAATTTTTTGGTTTACTAACCTCTGTAAACAATTTTTTTACAAACTTCTTTACTATTGCTTTCTTTGAAAAGTATATTAGGATAATGTCAGATGTGCAAAGCTTGGATGCTTATTTCTTTATTTAATATTTCCTTTTTACTTTCTTTTTAATTTATTTTTCCTTTTGAACTTAGGGTTAGGGCTAGAGCGATGTCATGATCACACTATCATATCAGTTATATCAGATGACATGGTAACGGTAACAGTCACAAGTCATGAGGTCATAGAAAAAAACATAGAAGGTCCTAGAAGAATGATGTTATACCAATATGTCTTACATATATTGGTCTTGAGGCAACTACATAGCCTTTAGGGTAGGCTAGAGGAGTAGTAGCACAGACCACCATAGCTTAGTATAAAAGGTAGATGATTCTGTACAGAGTTCTCTATTGAGTTTTCTTGTATAACCCTATACAAGGTTCTGTTCATTGACCAACCCTAAGGTCTTTAAGTCATAACAGATAAGCCATAGCTTTTTTGTAAGTAACTAGGTTATACTTCAGTGACATGTTAAGTGCTATTACAATGCCTACTGAAGCCTAAATAGGCTTAGTAACTCCTCTGAGTTCCTTCTTGTTCTTTATTTCCTCTATGATTGTTTTGAATGCCATTTGTATATATTTTTGTTCATATGAGATTCATGTCATCTCTAGGAAACTTTATTCTGTTCTCTTAGAATTTTTTCTGAAAGTGAGTCATATATAGTATTGTTAGAAAATATAACTCTGGAGATGTAGATTCTACTTGTCATAGTATGCTTAAACTCTTATATTTTATTTTTCTTTTCTTTTCTTTTAATCTATTTTCCTTGATTTAATTTCTCTTTTATTTTATTTTCTCTTTTATTTCTTGGACAATAAAGAGGCACATGATATATCACATGACATTATGCCATAGGTCTAGAATCTGGGAGAAGAGACTAGAAGGATGATGTCAAGGTGTATGTAAACAGTATGTTTATCTTATAGTATATATTGTATACTTATAGTAGACATATGGATATTAGAGTAGGGTTATTTATCATTAGCATAGATTATGTATACTAGTATATATAGTATAGGAATACATTAGGGACTCCTTGTTGAGTTTTCTTGTAATTCCTATGAGATACTTCACTCTTGAGTTTGCTTTAGTAGTCTATTGGTTGTCTTAATAAGTGGTTGCCACAACACTGCTGGAATACTATAGACTTTGTCCAGTTGTCCTCATAGCTACTGCACAATCTGTTCTTCTAACAGATCCTTTTATAAACTTGTCTATTTTGTATTTCTTATCTACTAGTATTGTGGTAACTACTAACCAAAAATAGTTAGCAGCTCACTAAGTAGTCTTAATTATAAAGAGTTTTATAGAGATCACAAGAAAACTTGACAATAAGTTTTTCCCAAATTAATTCCTATACTATATATTATTCTACTCTAATATTTATATAGAGTTTATATATATACCATGAGGATAACATACTATAGCTATATGTTTTAATATTATATTCTAGTATATCTATATTCTACAGCCTTTTATTGTACATATTACATGTTTATAGTCATGTATATTGTTATGTGATATGTGATATATCATGTAACTATAGTCATATATCTCTTCATTGTCTAAAGAAGAAAAAGAAAAGAAAAGAAAAATTAAGAAAAATAAATAAGAAGAAAATAAAAATAAAACATAAGAGTCTAAGACAACTAGTACAAGGGTTTGGTATTCTAATTTTCACTTACACTTGAAAACCAAGCCTTTAGAGAACTGTACTTATAGAAATCTTGTATCATAATCAAAGATAGTAAACTTGTTTCTTTCTTATTTCTCTTTT
>Ga0157368_1000073_pt1 | contig 42476 bp, 53 predicted proteins | sample AttbisABBM3_FD_113146 | JGI IMG/M metagenome (GOLD analysis project Ga0157368, IMG submission 113146) | Fungus gardens microbial communities from leaf cutter ant in Botucatu, State of São Paulo, Brazil - Atta bisphaerica ABBM3 | ecosystem: Host-associated > Fungi > Mycelium > Unclassified ... | reverse complement strand
TTCAATGTCTCCACAGTAGCGAATTTGATGAAATGGGCGTAGACGGATGTATCCCACGTAGCAACGTCGACAGCAGATTCAACGAGTTTATGACACTGTTTACGCAAGAGTGCGGCTGTTTCCTTGTCAATGAATATGTCATAGAAAATGCTCCAATATAACAAGAGCCGATCGACATCAACGCTGTCTGCAACCAACGTCAGGAGAAGAACATTCCTAGCTGCAAGACCTAGGTTAAAATTGAAAGATCTGCTGCACAAAAATAGGATAGTCACCTATTATCGCAGGCTCCCAGTCGCAGCAAGTGATATCCATGAGACGATCAGCTACGAGAAAAGAATATTAAAGGATGAGATGTACATAATGCATAACAAAAACTCACGAGCACCATGATCAACGGTGACCGTATACAAAATACTCCGTGGATCGCCACATCCAAGAAGAAGAATAATTGCGGCTTGTTCTGGAGGAAGATGTTCTGTGAGGCAAATAGGGGGTGTATTGCCAATTGGGTAGAAGAAAGTTTTCTTGGGCCAAAAAAGTGGATGAGACATAACGAGAAAGTGGATGAACACCAATGAGGTTTGTGGTGCATTAGCAAAGATCCGGCAGAGGTCTTAAAGGGTTTGAAGACGTCTCAAGGCAACGGGGACTAGAGCCCTCACTGCGGGAGGAAGCAAGAGTTAATGCTGAGAGCGGAAAGAACATGTGTCCATGATATTACGTTGACATATTCTGGGACAGGTGGCCTGAGCTAGTAGATGAGGCGGGTCAGACCCACATCACGGTGGGAACACTGTAAAAAAACCAAATATTCAAACCAAATATTCGGAATTCCTACCAACACAAAATGGTCAACTCAACAACCTGTCCAACATAGTCCCACTTCTGGCAAAAAATCTTATGGCGTTTCCTTGTGACACTCCCTTAAACGACATCGAACGACCATGTATCCGCAACAAACGCCAAACCTCTGTTTCCCGTTCCCTGACATTGTTGGCGTGCACTACGGGCATCGGCATCCATTGGCTTGGATTAAACTAGAGAAGATATACTTGAGGCAATATAGGACTGAAGCCAGCATTTTGCACATGTTTTCCTTTCCCACAAGAACCCAGTGGCGACTGCAGCGGAACACGTTGCTGTCTCATGTCCCCAAAATTGGAAATGGCAATGAATCCCGTCTTCCTGAAAAGCAGGAATCGTGTTCTTACCTTCTAATGTATCGCCGATTAACGAATTGCACTGTCTGGGAAGATTACACGACGACGGTCGCAGATGAGATTACCACATAAGGAATTTGAAATTTGGTCGTAAAGGAACAATGCCTTGTGTCGGCTTCGAGCGTCTGAGTGCTGAGTGATGCTATCCTGAATTGATAGTCCCATGTGCTTGTCGACCCATTGATGCCTATTGCCCATAACAGCAAATAGCCAAGGTATTACGTATAGAGCATTCAGCAGATGGGATGACGACGAGGAATGACTGAAGTACAAGCTGATGAAGCTGATGAAACGTTGAAAGATACATCAAAGTGACCTTACCTCAGAAATATCAATATCCATATATTGGTTACTGATAATAGCTTCTATACAGCATGATTGTCAACCACAGCCTGATTCGCAACCTCGGTCTTGGAATTTATGACTTCAAGTTTTTTTCAGAACATCTCGCAAGTTCCATTTGCACGGAAAACATCCCAATCCTCGCTAAACATGGTAGCTATGGTTTTGTCATCAGATGAGAATATTTGGTACCTCCTCACATTGGCGAGGCTGGCAATTTCATGCCAAATGGTTGACCTGGAAAGTTGCTGCATCACAGAAAGCAAGAGCTTCACCAATGCAAGAGCTTCTTTGATGACGAACCTGATAACAATCATTGGCATTTCCTTCATGGAATGATCAACTCGACGATGAGAAGCAGCTGCCCATCCCAATAGTCGTACGTTCGTTTAGAGTTAGAACCGTCTTCGAAAGTTACTTGGGTCAAAGCAAGAGCAGGCATACGGATCGGTTCCGAAACTTATGTACTGACGCCCGGCCGTAGAAAAAAGAAAGGCTGACCGAGGTTAGTGCCATTGAAATGAGGATTGATAGCACCATGTTTCGAATACTGGTTGAAAGCCCAGGGTGCCAGTGGTACAGTATCAAAGCATAGGAGAGCGGCAGAAGAGACCGGTGATAGATTGACCACAAGTTCACCTTCATACCGACCTGATTGAGTTCTTTTTGCTGGTAACTGAGCAGAGATAGCATCTCTGGCTGTGAGAGCTACAAACAACAAACTTCATTTAATGTGTTACAAGTAGTGCATTTAACAAACTTGCCCATTTCTGTACTCGTTTGTTCTTTTCTTGATCTTGCTTAAAGCAAATTTGATCCTTTCCTAATTGTCTGTAATTCCTTGATTGTTGAGGTACATTGTCATTTATCAACACTAGTTGACTACTTCATTTGGATTACCTTCAAAAACTTCTGGTGCTTCTCTCCTGAGTCTTTCTTCTGTTTTGACTTCTCAAAATCATATTATGGTTGTGAGAACTGAGATAATGATTTGGGTTGGAATCATCGTGAGTGAGAGGGTATATCGAAGTCAAAAGATAGTTGCTACTACAGCATGATAGTGGCTCAGCAACTTGTGACACTCATGAGATATAATATCCAAACACTCTATTTGACATAGGTGGTTGCCTTTCTGATGAAAATAAATAGAGATAAGCAGGATTTGTAGGGTCAATAGCAGATGTGATAAGAGAAAAATAGTATAAATGTACTAGGCTACCATTCTACTGAGACCATGTACCATTTGTATACAAGTAAGATATGCTCTGAGTAATGAAAATCTCTATTAAGTCAGCAATGTGTCAGTAATTTCCAAGGAATAAGTAGTTTAGTATTTTATTTAACTAGTGACATCCTGATTTCATATAACTCCTTGCACCATGTGTATAACATCCTATGATTTGTTTGTATTCTAAGACAGGGCATAGGGTCAAGTGATTTATTATTTCATGAAGTTCTATGAAATTCTAGAGATTAAAACCCATGCTGATCATAGAAAGATCCCTTCTATTGGATAGTTTATCACTGATCTGTTGAGAGCATCTGGTTATAAGTATTCTCCTGAAGGAATTTCTTTGTCTAGTTCCTGGAGTGAGTCACTTAGACTTGTGGCTAATTCATTTACTACTGATCAGTTCTATCTGTTTCTCATTATTCAGGAATAATAATAACTTTTAATAGCGTATCGAGGGATTATAACATATGACAGAGTTACGAAATCCCAAGTCTAGTGTTTGGAGCTAGACTAAGTCTGGGAAATACTATTCTAACTCTATCCTTATTTATTACCTTTCATGGTCTAACAGCAACCATAGACTACAGCTGGGACTACTACGGAAACCTACACAGAGCCAAAAGACCATGCGTGACAAAATTCATAACAACTCAATACTCCAATACAGCAAAAGGCAACTGGGGTCAAGCTGCGGTCAAGAGTAACACATTTTCTGCGAGGTCCATGGGAACTGTTTTCAAATGTTGGATGAGCACGGGGCAAAGATGCAAATAAAGTGTTGGTAGTGTGCGAGTCTTCACTCAGCGGGATCGTGACATGATCTTTCCGGAATTGCTTCACAGATCGTAGAGATGGTGTGAATCGTATATATTATCAGTTTGGCTCACTCCATTTCATCCTCAACCATGGTTACACCCCAGCTTGCTACTTTCAAGATCCCTTCGATCCAGAATGAACCCGTGGTATGTCGTTCGATGTTTGACAATCCTTGCTCAATAAACTGCACAGCGGTCGTATGCGCCCGGATCTCCGGAACGAGCGGGACTGCAAGCTGCTCTGAGCGAACTGCAGGCACTCCTCCCGCTAGAAGTGCCCTGCATCGTGAACGGAGAGGAGGTTAATCAATGAAATCAGGGCAAATAATGTTGATGTTGATTTCCCCTGTACAGATAAGAACAAACAATATCCAGAAACAACCTCTGCCTCACGACCATGCACACCATTTGTGCACATTTCACGAAGGTACTCCCGAAGTCGTAGCAAAAGCCATCGATGGGGCTTTGAAAGTTAAAAGTGTTTGGGAAAACTTACCATGGAGCGACCGTGCGGCCATTTTCCTAAAGGCTGCGGACCTCGTGAGCGGAAAGTATCGTTACAAGCTTATGGCAGCGACTATGCTTGGTCAAGGGAAGAATGCATGGCAAGCAGAGATTGATGCTGCTGCCGAGGTCAGTCCGGATTCGCCCCTATTTCGAAGCTTACCACTTAGTTATATCAAGCTGTCAGACTTTTTCCGATTCGGTGTTCAGTATGTTCAGGATCTGTATGTGCAACAGCCGCAAAAGCATTCGCCTGGATCTTGGAAGTGCGCGTTTCAATTGGACCTCTGGAACCGGGCTGATGTACCGTCCTTAGCCGCGTTGAGTACCGACCCCTTGAGGGCTTCGTCTTGGCTGTTTCACCCTTCAACTTTACGGCCATTGGTGGTAACATCCCTGGAGGTATGAGTTTCTGCTTATCAAAGGGGCTTCGCGTGAATTGATGACTCCTTTCAGTACCTGCACTCGTCGGCAATGTTGTAGTATGGAAGCCAGCTCCTGCTGCAACCTACTCGAATTATCTTGTGTACAATATTTTGACAGAGGCCGGTGTTCCTCCCGGTGTCATCCAATTCGTACCAGGTGGACCTGAGCTCGTTCAAGCCGCAATCAAAAACCCCAATTTTGCTTCTCTTCATTTCACGGGCAGCACAAGCGTATTCAAGGGTCTTTGGAAAGACATTGCTTCGAACATAGACATTTACAAAGGTTACCCAAGGATTGTAGGAGAAACTGGTGGAAAGAATTGGCACATTATTCACCGCTCGGCCGAGATCAAGAACGCTGTTTTGCAGAGCGTACGGAGTGCTTTTGAGTATCAAGGTGGGTATTTGGTCTTTTTTCGCCATCTTTTTTGCCAACCTTCTCTTAGGACAGAAGTGTTCTGCGCTGTCGCGTCTCTATGTCTCAAAATACATCTGGGAGAATGGATTTAAGACACAATTCCTTGAGGAAATTGCGAAGATCAAGGTTGGTCCCTGCACTCAGTGGGATAACTTTGTGGGTCCCGTTATGTATGTACTGCAAGCTATCTCAGTGGTTGTTGATCTTAACTGATATGTCGTGTACTCTATAGTGGACGGCGTGCATATGATACCATTACTGGTTATATCAAGAAAGCGAAGGATGCGGGCGGCGAAATCTTGATTGGTGGTTCAGGTAAGTCATCCCTTTGATAAGCTCAATCAGAATTTGACATGTTTCTCAGCTGATGATTCCAAGGGCTTCTTTGTCCAGCCCACCGTTATCCTCACTAAAGATCCTCGCTCGATAACCATGAAGGAGGAAATTTTCGGACCTGTCGTGACAGTATGTGGATTTTTATATTTTTTTTTCGAGACCCGAACATTTTCCAGGTTTATGTGTTCGAGGACAGCGATTATGAGCAGACTCTCGATTTGATTGATACCACTTCAATCTATGCTCTCACAGGAGCCATGTGAGCACTAGACGCATCTGCTGGTTCAAGAACTGATATTCACACAATGTAGCTTCGCTCAGGATCGTGTAGCCCTTCTCCAGACGACGAACCGACTTCGCAATGCGGCTGGCAACATCTACTATAATGAAAAGTGTACGGGCGCAGTGGTTGGCCAACAGCCTTTCGGTGGAGCCAGAGCCAGTGGTACGAACGATAAATCTGGTAGTATGAGCATCTTTTGGCGCTTTATTAGCGCAAGGAGCATCAAGGAAAACTTTATTGGACTGGAGGAATTCCAATACGCATCCAATCTGCTCTGAGATGTTGATATCACAGAGATGTATCATTAGTTTCGCAATTCCATCTAAGCCGTTGTGCTTAGTTTTCGCCTAAGAGTTAGTGCGTGGGATGGGTGAGGCATGACGCGCCTCGTCTATTTTTGAGTCACTCGCCTCTTTCACCGTCACCGCCATGGCCCAATCTCCTCCCGTACAGTCCAGGTTCCCCAACATGCCAGACAAATTAGCAGATCTCGACCAGACCTGGGCGTACCTTGTCATTGGCGTCGACCACATTATGACGCTTCTGGAAGCCGGTCTTTCCTTCATGGACTACACCAATTTCTACAGCGCAGTCTACAACTATTGTACGTCCACGAGAATGCACTCACGGATGGAGACTGGTAATCGGAGTGTGTCATTTAATTCGTAATGGACGATTTTGAGCGCTCATATCTTCTCTTTATCAGCTGGTGCCAACCTGGTAGGATCGGATCTGTATAATAAGCTTAGCGGATATTTCGTCCAGCTGTTTCAGTCTATGATAGAAGTTTGTGGCCAATCTATCCATATCGGCCTGGCTTGCTCACTGTGGCATGGGATTAGAAATCAGAAGGCCTACAGGGCGTCGACCTCCTGCGATATTACGCTGCCGAGTGGGATCGATACACCACGGGCGCTAACTACCTCAACCGTTTGTTCGCTTATCTCAATCGGTATTGGGTGAAACGTGAACGTGATGAAGGAAAGAAGGGCGTGTACCAGGTGTATACTGCACGTTGCCCCTTACCTCTACCACTTGATCTCGTCTTACCTACCCACAGCTTGCCCTTTCACAATGGAAAACCTATTTCTTTGCTCATATTCAGAAGGACAACTCGAAACTGACTAACGCTGTCCTTCGGCTGATAACGCAGCAACGTAATGGTGAGATTATTGATCAAGGTCTCGTCAAGAAGGTCGTAGACTCGTTTGTCTCGCTCGGGCTCGACAGCTCGGATCCCAACAAGGAGTGCCTCGACGTCTACCGGGAGCAGTTCGAGAGTACCTTCCTCGCAGCCACGGAGAACTACTACAAAGCTGAATCAGAGGCTTTCCTTGCCGAAAATTCTGTATCAGAATACCTCAAGAAGGCAGAAGAACGACTAAGAGAGGAAGAGGCACGTGTTGAGCGTTATCTGCACACAAAGACGCGCAGGGATCTCGTCAGCAAGTGTGAGCATGTCTTGATCCGTGCACACTCTGAATTGATGTGGGAGAGCTTCCAATCTTTGCTCGATTTCGACAAGGATGACGATCTCCAGCGGATGTATGTTCTCTTATCGCGCACTCCTGAGGGTCTCGAGCCTTTGCGTAAGAGATTTGAGAATCATGTCAAGAACGCTGGATTGTCTTCCATTTCCAAAATGGTTGGCGAGGGTGATGTGAATGCAGAGAATGTAGATCCAAAGGCCTACGTAGATGCCCTCCTTGAGGTCCATCGTAAGAACTCGCTTACGGTACAAGCGAGTTTCAAGAGCGAAGCTGGTTTCTCTGCTAGTCTGGATAAAGCTTGCCGTCAATTTGTCAATAATAATGCTGCCACTGGATCTTCATCAACGAAGTCGCCCGAACTTATCGCTAAGCATGCTGACATGATACTTCGTAAAAACAATAAGATGGCGGAGGAAGATGACCTCGAGGATGCGCTTAACCGTGTGGTACGTCACTAAGTTTTCGGGATGAGTCCTATTCCTATATGCATGTAACAGATGGTCCTGTTCAAGTATCTTGAAGATAAGGACGTCTTTCAGACATTCTACACTACCAAGCTGTCGAAACGTCTTATTCACGGTGTATCTGCATCTGATGAGAGTGAGGCTAGCATGATATCAAAACTGAAGGAGGCTTGTGGGTTCGAGTACACTAACAAACTTCAACGCATGTTTACTGGTCTGTTTATTACCCTCAATCTCATTTTCCTCGCTGATTTTGTTCAGACATGAGTCTTAGTAAAGACCTCACAGACTCCTTTAAGGAGCGTATGTCGCAGAATCATCGTGATATGGACATTACGTTCAGCATCATGGTCCTCGGAACCAACTTCTGGCCTCTCAACCCACCCTCACATGACTTTGTCATTCCACAAGAGATTATACCTACATACGACCGGTTCTCGAAGTACTACCAGAGCAAACATTCAGGTCGTAAGCTCACCTGGCTCTGGAACTATTCGAAGAATGAACTGCGCACGAATTACCTCAACCAGAAGTACATCTTGATGACAAGTTCGTATCAGACGGCTGTGCTGCTTCAGTATAACAGACTTGATACCCTGTCATTGGACGAATTGGTATCTGCCACTGCGATCTCGAAGGATATCTTGACTCAGGTGTTGGCTTTGTTGGTCAAGGCGAAGCTGCTCGTTCATGAGGAACAGGATCAATATGATCTGAACCCCAGTAAGCTCATAAATCTTGTTCACCAGGGGTTTAATTGCAAGTTTCTTGGTCAGGCTTCAAGTCGAAGAAGATCCGTGTTAACCTCAACTTGCCAATCAAGGCTGAAGTTAAGGCTGAGTCGAGTGATGTCCTCAAGGCTGTTGATGAAGACCGTAAGTACGTGATCCAGGCGACTATCGTTCGGTGAGTCGTTTGATAGTTGTATGCCATGTTGATTCTTATTTTTTTCCCTTAGTATCATGAAGGCTCGTAAGACTATGAAGAACCAGGCTCTGATTCAGGAAGTCATCTCACAGACCTCCCAGCGCTTTGCGCCCAAGATCCCCGATATCAAGAAGGTAATGCAGTTTCTATTCATGTTTGAGCATGATAGACTGACATATGTATTTGTCCAGGCAGTTGAAACTCTTCTCGAGAAGGAATACATTGAACGGGTCGACGGTTCAAAAGACACCTTTGCTTATGTCGCTTAAGCGTTCAGTTTTTCCCTGCTCCTTGGTTTGGTGGTTCTCTACACTTCATTTCTCTGGTTGCTCAAGTTCTCCATGGCAACTCTTTCTTCTTGCATTTCCCTCGCCAATCTAATGTAAAAGTACCGCCATCTGATCTCTCTTCCACTCCCGCACATCGTATATACCATTACACACATCGGTTGAATAATCCCACGTATAATTCGTGTACAATACATGCGGTTTCGCCCGTAGTTCCCTCGATAGTGTGGTATGGCTGGAAGAGATGTTACAAGTATATATATGTTTTCTTCGTCCCAGAATCGTTGCTACCCCTACCCATGTCCAGCATACTCCGTGGATGCAGTACACTGTATGTAGAGTATTACACCAAGAGTCCAGCCTCAATCTCACCAAGGAGCATGGTAGCATCTTTGCTACCTGTAAGGACTGAAGAATATGGTCAAGGGGGTGAGTATGAGAATGGAGAAGAAAAACGTACTTATGGGCTCCTTGGGGTGGAAGTCGACCGCTGTGACTGTACCCTTGTGGCCGGGCAGCTGCGAGGGACATGCATAAGTTTCACTCTCCTGGAGGGAATCGAGAGAAGACACACCTTATACACGATATTACCACTCTCCACATCCCAGATACACACCATTCTGTCAGCTCCTCCGACGGCTGCACGACGCCCATTGTCATCTTTACTCCATGCGGCACGCAATAGCGTGTTTTCAAAACCGGCAGGTGCGCCTCTTAAGACACGATGAATCCGGTTAGGGGAAGGAGAGAATGGGCGAACGTCATGAACAATGGTTTGTGAGGAGAATGAAGGGGAGAGGAGATATGAACCATTTGGTGAAAGGGAGAGGGAGGTTGGGGTGTCTGTATGTCCTGTTAGGGTATATACTTGTTCTTTTTTGCGTATATCGTAGACCTAGCATGTACTTTAGTTGCCACACCGAGAATGGGATGCTCAAACACACACATGGATCTCATTATCAATCGCACCGACATACACATTTGACCCATCCGCACTCCAACAGACTGCCGTCACAGGACATCCGATTTCCAAGGTCGCAACAGGCATTTTACTTGCTTCGTCACCTCCCTCCCAAATCTTCACTGTACCATCATCTGAACCAGTCGCGACGAGTTCTATACCAGAACCTGAAGCCATAGTTCTATCAACCGAATTGATGATCTCCCTATGTGCACGGATTTTTCGTACGCGTTCGCCGGTAGTGATGTCTGTTAGGGTTAGCGTGTGGTCGGCAGCAACTGTATAAAGGATTTGAGAGGAGAGAGACCATTGGAGGTCAAGAATGGGTGCTTTGGCATGACTTTGAAGGAGACCATAGTTTGTGTTGGGAGCGTATGTCCGCCATAATGCTGAAAAATAACTTCAGTGATTATTCACTAGAAGGTAGAGTAAGGAGTAGTGGGCGCACAAACACTTCGATCTGCTGAACATGCAGCAATGTTTTGGCCGAGAGGGTCGAACCTGCAACTCAGAATTTCTGCCTGAGATATTCATTAGACCAATATCTGCTCTGAATTCTCAAGATACATACACCATGTGCGCCAGCAAGACTGACGATGGGTGCTTCAAGATTGCTGGTCCTCTGGATGGACCGAATTAGGCCTTTACTGCGTTCATCGTTTCCTGATGAGATGACAATTTGATTACTGGGCGCAGGTGCTGCTTTTACCCTCTTGATAAGAGTTCCTTCCGCTGAGGGTGAAGAGGAGCCGCGTTTTGACATTGTGAAATATGAAGATTTGTTGGAGCCAAGACGTTAGGAAACCACGTGATGGATGGCCTTGAGCACTGTGAAAGATCGCTCTGAGGTAAACTTCTTACTGTCAATTCAGAGGTTATAGCCTTCACCTCTCTTCATCTTCACGACTTTATAGATCCATAATATAGTTACAAAAGGACCCATACCCAAAACTTAATCTCACTACCATGCCCAAAATGATCTTTTGGCAATGGCAATAATTTACAAGGAAAGATAGCATGTTTCTAAGGCTTTCCTTACAGAAATGTTGAACGTGGCGTGATCTGGCATGGAAATGGCTTCAAATGCCTGCATGGTCTTTTAATCAGACAAGATAAATGAGTTCAATCTGATCCTTACATGATTGTTCCAGTTGACCATTGTATCTCTGGTTCTATCATTTGACCATCTTCACCAACTTTCTTTGAGATAGTGAAGTTGGCAAGAATATTGGTAATATTCAGGAATACAGAGGATTCAGCGAGGTGTATTCCTAGAGGCCGCAACATGAGCTCTTCATGAGGAGTATGTTCGGAGGACCTATTCCTACCTGGGCAGACACGGCGACCAAACCCGAAAACAAACTTATTCGGGTCCATCTGTTGATTGTTGCCCAAGAATCTCGTTGGATCGAATCTCGTTGGATCAGGATACACATTCTCGTCCCGTGACATGGCACTATCGCAGAAAAAATGAGTGAGGTTCTTGCACTAACCGGTAGGATGAAAGCCTTACTACACATTTGCTATCACTTTTGAGTCTTTTGGAATGAAATAACCATTGTGATAGTCATCTTGAGTGACTGAGTGAGGTAATGCTATATATATATAAATCAAATTTCATAAGTGTTTCTAGGCCGTAAATCTCACCCAGGGGCACAGCGGGACCCCAACGAATTATTTCTGTAATCATCGCGTTGACGTAGGGCATAGACATTTTATTCTTATGTGATACCATGTTATCACCAACGATACGGTCAATCTCTTCGCGTGCACGTTTTTGAACATCAGGATAGAGCGCCATGAGAAGGAAGAACGTTGTCATCAGCGAAACAGTCTATTTATTGTCAGAAAGGATGACCAAAAAGAATAAATGAAACACACGGTATCTCCCCCACCAGCATAAAGCGCTACTGCACACCAGCGAAGGATGTCTTCTCGCTCTTCTTGAGAAGACGCAAAATGTGCGTCGCCGATATGATCAGAGACGAACGATTCCCTGAAGGATCCTGACTCCTGTAAAAGGAATATAATTGTCCAATTACCGTTGATATACTCCACAGGTCGTGACATGACACTTACGATTTGTGACTTGGCCCATTCAAATGGAGTTCTGTCGAAATTTCTAAGCTTCTTTCCAATGTCACGGGCAAACTTCTTAAACCCTGCTCCAGGTATCCAGTGTGGTATGTGACGTACTACCCAAAAAATGCAATGCAATGAGAGTGGTTCCAAAAGTTATCTTCAAGTGACTTACGGAAAGGTAAAGATTCGACCCAGAATTTTCCAGGGACATTGAGAAGCCCGTTCAATTGCAAAGAGTCTTCTAATAGGCGCACGAATCTGTCATCTTCATCAGTGACCTGATACCCATATGCGACATTCATGATAATTGCAACGGAATTCCTGATCATCATATTTTTAATTTTAATGGGGCTATCCGTCAACTGCACTGATTGAGATGTACCTTCGGAGATGCGATATGAATTTATCAGGTGTTTTCTTTAAGGCATTCAGGAGTATCTGACACTCCGTAACCTGCAAAGCCTTGTGTGCTTCCAAGGCTCTTGGATGCAAGGTTTTTTGGAGCAGCGTCCTATAAATTCTGAATCTTGGGTTGGTTGATTTAATTTGAAACATGCTATGATCCCTCCCAGTTAGTATCCCGCCCATCCAGGAGGTGGGTCTACTCGAGTAGATAGACGAACGCCGGTCAAGAAGCGCACTGGCAGTCTCGTAGTCATTCAAAACAATTGTTGTGCTATTGAACATCCAAAAGCAAATCATGCTAGAGCCTTTTCACATAATTGAAAAGTCGTCAATATCGCAGATGGAAACAGGTTAATCTTATGTGTACCGTATTGGTCTGCAAATTTCTTATATGCCTGCCAGTGTTTTTTCTGTGGTACGTGATGGGCATTGCCGAAGAGCTTGATAGAAGGCCCTGGAGGTAATTTATGGTCCCTTCTTTGATGCTTCCAGACACCTAAAGCAATGAGAGTGCAAGTAGCAATGACCAAGCAATCAAGCAGGTCGAGATTCATGGTGAAAGAAGACCGAAGTAATGACTCAGCGTAGACGAGACTATCCATTATGTAATACATTTAGAAAAACGACAATGGGCAGAGTAACAATGGGCAGAGTAAGGAATAGGAGCTCACGCAAGAAGAACAAGGGCTCTTAACTTAGAGTTAAAAAGTACACAACTAAATTTAGAGCAAAAATGAATGACCCTATCTTATCAGTATTATTCTCCTCGTCTCAATAGCATGCCCCCGCCTTCACTTGACCCACCTCTCAGTGAGTCTCAACCTTCAGTAAACCTCCGAACTTCCAGTCCGCTTCATAGTTTTATGTTATTCTATTTAGCATGTTATACCCTGCTCGATTACCAAGTGGTACAATTCTGCTCTTCTGCCAGGAGTCTCTTGGATCTCCAGTCTCCCTTCTATAACAGCTTTCTGCCAGGGGTTTAGAACTTGTCTTACGTCGTATTTGGCGAACTAGGTTCTGCTGGCATATTTTCTACGTTCACATGGCCATCAGTCTTCCCACCATCCTGAACTTAGCCATGACGTAGTGAACCTATGGAAGATAAGATCATCGTTTCGGTCCAAACTGGAAACTTATTAATCGACAAAACGAGTAGTTCCCTTCATCTCTGGAAAGTTGTACTGCGTGAATCTGACTTGTGGGCTTTTTTGTCATTCCCCTAGACGAGGATACACGTAAAGACGAAGCACAAAAGCTACGGGACACAGAAGGGAGTCCCCCTTCTCCGGTTTGTCCCATTGCTCAATGCATGACAATGTCGGCTCGAGCTTTCGCCGGTGATAGGCAGTTCAAGATTAAATTAAATTACGTGTCGTGATCAGGACTAGACACCCCAAATGTGAAAACATCCTAACTATATCTCTCTGACCTAGTGGATTCTTTACCCTAGCCGGTTAAAGCATCCCCGGGAAAAGAAAAAAAACTGAGCCGCACTGAGTCTTAACGGGCCATATCATGGTTGAGTCCAGCTTTGTGTCGCATCGGAAAAGGACTGAAACTTTTTGTATCATGGAAGATTTCCAAGTGGAGCGAGCAGTAGAAGCGACGAAGGAATCGGTTTGTAATATAGGATATGGGTGCCAATCCTTCATGATCACTGCCAGTATCAACTGTAATAGCAAGGATGACTCAAGCGAAATTACGCTCCACTGTACGTGTGAACAGTCACATCCTGAAAACACCGAAACTGTTATCCCCAATCCCACTTCCAAGTCGCCCACTGCGTAAGATCCGTTCTCGAGTGACGATCCCAAGACCTAATCCTAGGATGTCCCTCGTGTCTGTGGGTTTGATTATCCCATCGTCCCACAGCCGAGCCGTGGAATAGTAAGCTGTTGACTGGTTCTCGATCTCCGATCTGAGAGACGCGTGCTGTGTTGGATCTCTGAGATAACAATGTGAGAAAGAAGGATCCGGTTCACCGAGGGAAAGGCGAGAGAAACCAAGAAGAACCAAAAAAAGGAGCGGAAGGGATGACGATAAGAGATGGATAGCATGGAAACGACAAAGGGAACATTCAAATCAAAGAAAGAAGGAAGAGAAGTATGAATGATGGGTTGTCCAGGTCACAGTAACATTTGATCGAACATATACAATACTTTTTCAAGTCAAAAAAGGGCCAAAGATTGGCTCAAGAGACTAATCAGATAGAAAATGGCACAATGAAGTTAGCAGGAGAAGACTTGTCACACTCACTTTGATACTGTCGTCATCACTTGGGAGAGTTGTCCTGAACCCATGACCGATACTTTTGCGTTCTGAAGGGGATGAGGTGCGGTGATTCAATTAGTGCACATGCCCCAAGGTCGACGAGAAACGAAAATAGAGTGTGGAACGGAACAAACAAATTCTGTGGGAACGAAAGGAAAAGAGGGGAAGAAGAAAAATATGGATATAACTCACTGGCCACATCCACAGGAAACGGGGAGAATACTGCAAATACGTCAGCATGATTGCCATAACACAGCACTCTTTGGAGCGGAACGGAGACATTAATTACGTACTGCTCTGCCCGCCATCCCTGTGATTCCACGAAAGGTTAGATCCATTCATCAGTACCGGCCATAGGGGTAGCAGTGAAGCAGGAGGAGGGAAAAAGCGTACCGTAATTTCCAGCACCGAAGCTGCCTCCTACGATTACGGTGAGCTTGGGCACATCTGTGCATGCGACAGCTCTAACCATCTTTGCACCTAGAATGGCGCCATATATCAGCAACAGGAATTGATACAACTCCGAAGTGGAGAAATGTACGTTGGAAGAACCAAAACATAGATATAGGCAGTGACATTGAGGTAAAACGGAAGAAGGGATGGAACTTACCATCTTTCGCGATACCACCCTTCTCGGCTTTGGATCCTACCATGTAACCAGTGACGTTTACGAGAAACAGAAGTGGAATTTGACGCTGAGAACATAGTTCGATAAAGTGGGAGGCTTTAAGCGCAGAAGGAGAGAAGAGGATCCCGTTGTTAGCTATTATGCCCACTTGGTAGCCGTGGATATGAGCGAAACCCTGCCATTTTTAGAGGTGAAATCATCAGAGCACTTGACATGAAAAGGATCTGGGGTAGGAGGAGAAGATAGACTCACGGTGATAATGGTAGGGCCGTATTCTTTCTTGAACTCCCTGAATCTTGAACCGTCGACGATACGCGCGATTACATCTCGCATGTCAAATGGCTGCCTCAAATCTGAGCCCACAATTCCATGCAACTCTTCTACAGGGTACAACGGATCTTCTGGTGTCTGCGCAGGCTAAATACGAAGATGCATTAGTTTCATACGATGGAATTCAACAACAGACAAAATACGATGAAGGCCACAGCGAGTGATCGGCTAAATCTAAGTTGGTAGGATGACATCCTTGCTACAAAGAAGCTGCCAAAACAAAGTCTCACTCACCAACGCACTCCTCCAACCCGCAGATCCCAAATCCCCGACAACACCTCTTGCAATCTCAATGGCATGTTCGTCATCCCTAGCCAAGTGATCTGTCACACCACTCTCACTCGAATGCATCAACCCGCCACCTAAAGTCTCTTCATCTACAACTTCACCTGTAGCTGCTTTGACTAATGGCGGGCCAGCAAGAAAAATTCGGCCTTGGTTTGCCACGATGATGTTTTCGTCTGCCATGGCGGGAACATAGGCTCCTCCTGCTACAGAGATACCGTGGACTATGGCGACTTGTGGTATTCCAAGAGCAGACATTTGCGCCTGAGAACGTTGAGAGGTGTGAAATGCGTGGGGGAGAGAGGCGTACCATGTTGTAGAAGATACGACCGAAGTGATCTTTGTCTGGGAAGACATTTGCTTGGTGTGGTAGTGCCGCTCCTCCAGACTCAACTGAGGTTAATAGCATCCAATTAAGTCAGCATATAAATTAGAGACGTGAATCACTCACTCACTCACCAACGTAAACACAGGGCAACCCATTCTCTCTCGCAATTTCCTGGGCCCTCAAGTGTTTCTTTACAGTAAGAGGATAATAGGATCCCCCTTTCACAGTAGCATCATTAACGACAATCATACATTCTTTCCCGGATATTCTTCCTATACCGGTGATCATCCCTGCACCTGGTATCAATTCATTTGGGTATACATTGTGTGCTGCCAGAGAGGACAATTCGAGAAATGGAGAACCGGGGTCTAGCAGGAGATTCAACCTATTTGAAAATATTGTTAGCACGATAGGCAAGGTAAACAAGAAAAGAACGAACCGCTCGCGAGGCAGTTTCTTACCCTTACTTTTCATCCTCTCAGCAGCCTTCGGCCCGCCACCTTGTCTAGCAGCAGCCATCTTCTGTTCTAAATCCTTCACCAATTCATTCATAGATTCTGCTCTAGCCTGAAATTCGGGTGAAGTCTTGGATATAAGAGAAGGGAGTACAGATACATGATATCCTCTCCGATGGACAGTATGTCGAGTTGGATGTATGAGAAGAAAGCGCCGGAAAGTTGTGGCTGCCACATGCATTGTCAATGTTCAGGGATGCAAAAACAGCGAAAGGATTAGAAATTGATCGGCCGGACCTTGAGGTTCCGTTGTTGCCGAGCGGGTCCGGTAGAAGTTCATAGGTGGTGAAATTCGACGCGGCGGTCCCATTCAAACTTGGTTAAATATCTAGAAGCCTTAATCACTCACGTCTCGAACAATGAATGATATCAACTCGGGGACTCACGAACGACAATTTCCGATGGGTTGATATACAGCCCTCGCCGACCTCCAGACCGTGAAAAATTAGTCGTAGACTTCGGCTGATTGTATTGGTAACAAAGGACTAGCCCAGGAGCCATCTCAGCTTCCACAAATTTATCGTATGAATTGCTGAGGCCAATAATCTGTCTTAGATGATCGAGTGAAAATTAAACGACTTGTGAAAGATAGTCACGTTTGTAGGCAAAGACCTGTTTGCGGTGTTTCGAAAGCAGAACTGTGCCAAAAAGGTCGCTATCAAGATTTCATGCCCTTTCCAACAGAAGACCTTGACAAGCAAACTCTCATCATGACCGTAGGTTGGGGGTGTGGAGGAGTCCTGTTTGATGGATAGAACAAATTGCTGAACAAACCAGGTGACGGTGACTGGCTAGTACATCTTAATCTGGTCTAATGTACTCTACTGAAGATTTTCAACGAAGTCTCACTGCGCACCATTACCTCTTCTATACGATGTCCCTCCGCCTGCCTGCTGTATCAGTATCCAGTCCTCTCGATCTACTCCAAGGGAAGACAAGAAACCATCCCGGGCAAAGTAGCTTCTTCGCATTCCAGAAACTCGGTTTCTAGAGTCCTACTTCCTATTTGAGTGTTACTGATCCATCAATGCCAGAATCACCTTCTGTGAGGGAGATTTAACTCGGACACTATCTATTGTACACGAAGCTGCCGTTCTGTCATTCGGCTGTGCCTATGAAAGTCCGAAACCGGAATAGAAGACCTATCCCCAAAACCCTAGATGAGATGGGTTCCAAATGTCACATGCAAGGCAAGAAGAACGCTGCGGAAATGGTCAATAACATTGACAACGAAAGTCCTGTATCAGGCAACAAAGTCAGCTGCTTTTCTTACCCAGCTTCGCTGTGAAAACTGCGTGCTCCCAACATCGGCTATAGTAAAGGGGTAAACGACTTCCTCATTATCAAATATGTTGTTATCCTGGAAAACAAGTATGGTGAAAACTCCCAGGAGCTCCCAAGCTCCACGAGAACCGATGTCTATTCCACCATTCACGACATCCCCTTCTTATTTTTGGACATGCATGGCATCCGAGGACTGTAGTGTTCCTACCTTGTGCACCCCTCAAAGGTTCTATGTCATCTGGAGAGAGGGATCTAATGGTATGCGTCGATTAAGAGGAAAGAGATGTGCTTCTTTTTCTATTCTGTTTGACAGCAAATAGGAGCGATGGTGTCATTTTTGATAGCTCACTCCAAATTTCTTCACGGACCCAGGAGCCATGTTCCGCCTTTGAGGGGTTCGACGGGGGAACCCGGTTTCCTCATTCTACAATTTCACGTCGACAAGGCGAGCGGGGGTTTCACTCCTAATTCCGAGAAACTATTTTAGAAAGGCGTAGAGCCGGCCAACAAATTTGTCGTGTGAGGATAAGTGACGCAGATTGATGCTCCTCTAGCATTCGCAACCGAAAAAGATATGGTCTCATCAATCTCAGATGACTACTCCAACGAGTTTTCAATCTTCACCCTTTCATCTAGCCTGCTATTTGGTGTTGCACGCACTGGTCCTTTATTGTCTAGAAAAAGAATCGATGATGGTGTCAACCAGGATTTGATTGACCGGTCTAATGACTTGTCGACAGAGTTCTCAATGAATCTCGTTATCTACAAACATTGGATTCAATGTGAGACACAATCAGATAAGAGAAGAAGTGATGTGTGCAGGCATCACAACTCGAAGCCGCCTTGCAAAAGTAAACACACGGGTATCTAGAAATCCTTCCAATCATCCCAATCATCATGCTCCTTCGTAGCTTTGGCACGGGACGTCATACTCCCCATACCAGCGCCTTTTCGTCTCGCAACAGGCGAATTCACCTCAGGTATAAGATCGCCGCTGATGCTCTTCGCCGTACTCTGACTCTGCCCTTGCATAAACTCTCCAAAGAAATCATCATCTTGCCCATTCGGATCGTACAACGCAGAACTCTCTTTTCCACCATATCCACCATACATATCAATCCTCCCATATCCGTTTCTCTCCGGTCCACCTAATACTTTTTCTTTAACACCATGAACCGCATCACCCAAATCGATGCCCATACTCCGTTTTCCCCACTCGTTCGCTGCGCCGCCTAATTCTCCAACTTTTTTTGAAGCACCATCGACATAACCTCGAACGTTGACCTGGAATTGCGGATCATTGAGACGCTCCATTCCTGGTTGAATGACACTTTTGTTGATGGTCTGGGTAGCACCTACTATAGCAGATGAAAATATTGACCAGCCTTTTGAAAATGCGGCAATGGGGTTTTCTTGCACATCGGCAAGAGTGGGTGCATTTGCTGAAGAAAGACTGAATGACGGGTGGGAGGGGTTGCCCGCAGGTGTGGGTGTATTACCGAAGCCTTGATAACGTCCGCCTTGAGAAGGAAGAAGATCAATTGGTCGTGACTCGTTGAGTTTTCCGAGGTTAGCAAAATAAGCTTCGTTCTGTGATTTTTGATCTACCGGTGTGGATGTATTGCTATCGCCGAGAGAGGGAGAGGAGGTAAATGAAGCAGGAGAGGAACCTCGATTGATACCAGATCCTGTGATGAATCTAGAGTTCTGAGCACGGGATTTCCGTAGGCCGGATGGATTGGGAGAGGATGAACGGGAGATAGTGTTGTCGTTGGCTGGGCTTAGGTGGCTTGCTGGAGGTGAGGATGGAGACCACGCTTGGCCAGCGAGAGTTGCATCAAGCTGCCATTGATGGTAAGTTTAGACTGTGGTAACAGTCATCTAGGACATACTTTTCCTCGATATTGGGTGGCTGCCCAACAGTGATAGGTATCATAAAGGCTGGCGCCATCTTTGTATCCACCTGAGGGGCCATAGGATTTCAAAAAATCGCGAAAGGGTGCATTTCCCCCAAGCTATCCGACACGTCAGCCATAGACCAGCTTTGGACTTGAAAGACTGTGAACCTCCATGCGTTTGAGCTGATCATTTTGCCAGGAATCCATGGACACCGAGCGCACAAAGCTATGCAGAAATGAGATCCTGCAGTCAGGTGCTCAGCGAGTAAGATTCACCTGATATGTACGCCAAAACTACGGTGTGTACCAGCACATTGCAGACACAGGAACACAGCGAAACTGGGTGCCGGAGAGTATCACTGTCAGTGTCATCGAGCAGGGTATCAGCATACCTCAGAGAGGCCCACTGGGGATTCGGATTGTTGCAGTCGCAACAGACTTTGTTGTTCAGGCCCTCGCACTGGATGAGCTGGGTGAGAAGCTTTCTTGCAGCCGGGTCAGCCATAGCAACGGCACAGAGACGGAGAATGGGTGAAAGTATGCCACGTGATGCAGCACGTGCGCTGTTATTCCTAGAGGTAAGTGGCAACCTCGCTGTTGGACAACAACCACCATGATCCAGCAGACTGACCGTAGGACCCGTCGTTCAGACGCCTCGCTTGCATCCGACTCCGACGCTGCAGACGGCCCTGAAATATGGGGCAACTGGGCCGGCCACAGGTCTGCTCTTTCGACTCTCCTCGGCCTCCGTTCCCTTACTTTTGTTCATTTAGGCATTACTCTTTGGAGGTCGTCCAGCACCCCTTACGTGCCAGAATGTGTGGTTTTGGCGATAAAGTACATCCAATAGTATACACGAACATCTTGTCATTCTGATCCGCTCCAAGGACCGGCGTCCACTTGCCCCAGCTGCTGTTGCCAGAATGGTCGTCCGTAATCAGGATAAATCCATTGTTGATGTCGAGTGAGTATTCTCTCAGTTATATACGAACCTTGCTGAAAAAGGAACCTTCCAGTGAAATCGATTGGTCTTTCTTCCTTGTCCTTGTTGATCTATGGTCTGCAGATGGCAAGCAGGAAATGAATCTCGTCCTCCACCCCTCCTCTGCGGACAGGTGTATGCCCCTCCCCGCCAAGAATCGTCGTCGTGGCACAAGCATCAATCAAACGCCAGCTTCCCAACAGACCCCCATACAACCATCTCCTGTGCCTCCCTATCCCCCTCCAGAGCCCGTAAGCCAAACCCGATTAGAATGAGTCACCAGAGCTGACATCTCTTATCGGTATGTTACTTTTTTCCACAGGCACTGTCCATACCTCTTCCCACCCACACGGTTCATCACCAGGGCTGTTTCTCACCCCCTACTCCAACTACAGCCTCCGCCCCATATACTCCTCAACCACCCTCTCAAGATCATGGCGGCACAACACATAGTTGGGGATATAGCTCTGTTGGAGTAGATCGCAGCACAATATATCCACCACCTGCACTTCCTTCCATTGCTGCGGTGACAGCGAGTACCTCATCCACTATGCCGCAACAACACTCTACTTCTAGCTGGGGCGGTGCTACCGCTGTGCCCTCCGCTCCCACTGTCCCCACCACTGATGCCCCCCAACATGATCATCCTTCCGTGGATTCTAGTAATACCTTTCCATCTCCTATAGCCAATCCTCCACACGAATCGAACAGTCATGGCGGCTCCATATACGCATCTCAGCCTTATGGACATATACATCAAAGCATTCAGCTACCTACACATTTACCACCACCTCCTGTTCCTTATGGTGCACTGCACAACAGCATGGGTCCTCCTACCACCCCCAACAGTAGCAATGAAAATAACTCTTACAGTACACCGTCAACACCAGTACCATTGATAACGTCGTATCCGCCAAAGCAATCTTCCCGTTCAACTTATACCCGTACACTTGTCGGTCCGTTGTCAGCGAATGCAACAAGATTGAAGGATGAGCATAGGAAACTCGGGATATTCTTCTTATTCCAGGATCTGAGTGTCAGAACTGAGGGTACTTTTAGGTTGAGAATGAGGTTAATGAACGTTGGCGCGTAAGTCGTCGATACTTACACGCGGTGGTGCTCATTTGTTTTCAGACCTCCAGCACCAGAGTATGGAACAACAAAAGTCCATACAGATGTTTCACCTGTACTTGCTCAGACATTTACTGAGACATTTACTGTTTTTTCTGCAAAGCGGTTTCCTGGTGTCCCAGGTAGGTCTAAACTTGTTTGCGGCGTGCTGTTTCTTCCATTCGCTCATCTTATTCATCTTATGCCTCGTGTTGATGACCTGATTACGAACTTTCATTTTACTCGATTGATGAATCGCTATCAACTCTTCTTGTCTTTTCGTCTTGACCCATGCAACATCTGAACCACGATAATGACGGCCGATTATACCACTGCGATCGGGCGAAACCAGACACGACGGCGCTCTCGATTGCTTTCGGTAACCAAGGCCAAAAGATACCTCTTGTGAGTTTTAGAATCCTCTGTGCTTTCCCTTCATGTTTTCGTTCTGCACCTACGGCTTTCCTAAAGAAGAAAAGCCAGACCTTATTTTCCCGCTCTGGTCATTGAACTAATAAGATGCTTTCCTAAAGAAGAAAAGCCAGACCTTATTTTCCCGCTCTGGTCATTGAATTAATAAGATCCTGTCACTGGCGTAATCCACTTGTGCTGATCAGCTCTTTTCTTTAAATAGCGAAATCGACATGGTACTGCAAAACGCTGGAAACGTAATGACACATCGTCTGCAGGGGAAGAGGATTCAGAGGCTGAGTAAAAATATTTTTTTAAAGGATGCTTGGTTTGTCTGGATACTGCTTTAGAATGAGAGGAAGGGGAATGTTTGGGCGTTGTGATTGTTCTAAGCTTCTTCCTTCCACAGCTGACTGGCACTTGCCTTGAAATCTGACTCTCATTTTTCCCCAAGGGTTTCCTTCCTATTGATGTGGCTTTAGTACTGTTCTTCGTTTGTTGGCCATTTGCTCACAAAGCTGTATGTGTATTATCTGTAAAGGATTGTTTAAACCAACCATGTGTAGATAGTCATATATTCCAGTGTGTGTGTGTGTGTGTGTGTGTGCCAGTCCTGCAATGATCGAAATGTAAAATTAATTAGTCTGGGACAGTTAACAACTTATGCATCCAATAAGAAATTTCCTCAACCATCAACTCCAGATATACACCTTCTCATAGTTGTCTCCCAACCTATACTGCTCCTGGTCATCAAACTCCTTAACAACCTTGACAGCATCTGGATATTCCCTATAGATCTTCTCCAACGACTCTCTCACTCGTTTCTGTTGCTCAGGTGAATAATCAACACCATACAAATCCGCATGAGACGTTTGTCCAGGGGTCGAAGTTTGGATAGCAGGTTGACCACCATGAAGACGTTGAAGACCAATGAGCAAGTGATGCATCAGTGTCCAATGGACTCTAGGACTGCTACCTACGGGGGTCAACGATAACGTATAGAGTGGACGAACAAAATCGGGTACTGTTTCAAAGGTAAGATCGTCGGAAGTGGAAGAGGAGGAGCGGTGAGCGATGAAGGGAAGATAGCTTCTGTCGGATTCTGTCGTTTCATATGATGAGTCAAAGGAATCAAGAATAGAATCCAAGTCTGATGAGGATGAAGATGAGGATGGGGATGAAGAAGAAGAAGAAGTTGTTGTTGTTGTTGTTGTTGTTGGTGGTGGTGGTGGTGGTGGTGGCGTTGAAACTTCAGATGTGGGTGGATGGTGGAGAGCGAGAGCAGTTGCAGCATCATCACGGCCATCACGTTGTGCACGGTATTGAATAATTCTAGATCGTGTAGATCCACTGAAAGGACGAATAGGCGTAACTATAGCATTAAGGAAAGAAAGATCCGTTCTATTGAGGACGTCGAAAGGTGGTCGCCATGTTTCTTCTTCTTCTTCTTCCTCTCCCTTCTCCTCTTCCCCCTCCTTTTCATCCTCGTCTGCTTCAGAATCAGAATCACCACCCCTCTTCGAGTCAGACGACAATGAAGTTCGAGCTTCATTTCGCACAACACGGATATAGGGTAAAATAATCCGATCCAATACCTCAAATGCCCGTTCATATTCTCCCGCACGGATAAGATACTCCCCCAATCGATTCCAATTAAAAAAGTTGAAACTGAACCCTTTCTTCTGATAATCCTGCCACACCTGCAAGACCCGATCATGCTCCTCCGATCTTGATAAGGTATCGAGATATACAGTGAGCGGAACACAAAGCATATCCGTAGACGACTCGATGTCTTCTTGACCCTCCTGTGGGAATTTCGCAGCGTCTATCTTTTCCACACCAAGCTCCAAAAGACGATTCCAGACTTTGGTAGCTTGTTCTAGGCGATCTTTTTGTCGATAGAGATCAAGGAGGTAGGTCAAGACCGATACATTCACTTCACCACCAGCATCCAACATCTCATCCAGCAACTTTTCAAATCCCTCGACATTTCCATTCGAAGAATATCCTCGCAACAAAGGCTCATACACCACATTGACAGGCGAGAGTTGTAGATGACGTTCATCCATGGTATCCCCTTGCCGAGTAGCCACCCGAGTCATAAACTCATATGCCACTTGTAAACTCCCCGCCGCTTGGGAATTGGAATAATAATTGAGTACGGTGTTGAATGTGACAGATGTAGGGGAAATCCCTCGATCAATCATCTCCTGATACATCTGCAACGCCTTGTCTTTATCCCCCTTGCGTAAGAAACCAGCCATGAGGATGGTGAAAGTGAAAGGATTCATGAGACTTTCGGTGCCAGCCTTTGCTCGCCTATCCATCTCATGAAAAATATCCATAGCAGCACTCATATAGCCCGCTTCGCACGCTGACTGAAGGAGCAGTGCGAATGTCACCGGAGTTGGTTTAAGATTTCCATTGGCGTCCAATCGTTCAAATAGTGTTGCAACAACACGGAATGGAGCTCCCATGATAACATAACCCTTCAAAGCAATGTTATACATCTCGATAGTAAGCTTCAACGGGCTCCTCGTGTTACTCTCTAGTGATTGGAATAACACGATCGCCTCGTTCCATTGTCCTGCGTCGACGTAACAATTCAACAAAGCACCGACCATAGCTTGATCCGGCATAATTTTTTCCCGTAATGCACGCTTGAAAATACCCTCCGCCGAACTCGGTTTATGATGCCTGTTGAGAGCAGTTATGATATTCGTATAAATAACGACATTAGGCACGACCCCTGCTCCCCGCATCCGATCCAATACAACTGTGACAGCTTCCAGATTCCCACTTTGAAAGTAACTTTGGATCATGGAGCTGTAGACGTAGAGATTGGGCTTGATATTGTCCCTGGCCATTCGGTTTAACCAATAATCAATCCCCTCTGGATCTGAGCGACGTGCATAACAGTAAATTGCGATAGCATAATCCATGACTTGAGGTTTCGTACGTTCATAATTCCCACTCCCATCTCGAGGATAATACTCTTCAAAACGATCGTGTAGTTGCGATACTTGTCCTTTCACAGCTAAACTGAGCAAACCCATAACTCTACGATGCTTGTTGCGCCATGGCTGCCAGCCCACATCATTATAACGACCCTGAAGTGCAAAGAGATGTATCCCGGTATTCAAGTGTTCCGGAGTTCGATCAGGAACCTCGCTATATAATCGATTCGCATCGTCAAAGTAATTATCTTGCGCTAAAGCCCTCACAAGTCGAAGCTTGAGCAAGTCAAAATGGCTGTCCTTTCGCGATGCAAGCGCTGCTTCATAGACACAAAGAGCCAACTGCGGTTGTTTGTATCGGCAATAGGCGATAATGAGCAGTACAATAAGTTGTACCCAATTCTGCTCGTTTTGAGCCGATACTTCTTGATCTTTGATCAGAAGCACAGGATCCCGTAATGAGCTGAGGATAAACAGAAGCCTGGGATGTCGATTGAAAAGAGTGGCAACACCCACATCACGAAAGTGAATGCAATACGGAGGAGTGAAATATTCTTTGAAAAAATGATTTTTGAGAAATTCCACCACATGGAGGGCATCTTGATAGTAGAATATGGCGGAATAAAGGGAAACGTAGGTTTTGGCAATCAAAGGATTCACTTTAGGTTCCGAACCACGAATCTTCTCCAAAATTTCGATGGCTGCTTCGAATTGACCATGCATCGAACGACATCTCGCAATAAGATGTTGAATAGATAAACCATGCTGTTTCAAACTTTCCACAACACGGTATCGCAATTGTAACCAATAGACCATCTTCCGAAATCGCTCCCTTTGGATTTTTAACTCGTGTAAACTATCATCTTTTTCGTATAGCAGTTCGACTTTGTCGCAGAAACGTTCGATGAAGAGAATGACCATATGATCATGGTTATCTCTTGTTGTTCGTTCGACATTCTCCTTGTCTGAAAGAAATGTAATGAAAGATCGCCAAGCATCTTCCAATCTCAAATCTTCCACATCCACTCGTACGTATCTCGAAAGATAGATTAAATATGGAGTTCGAGTATCTTTGGAGGATGTAGAAGAAGAAGAAGACGAGGACGAGGATTCATTTTGTTGTTGGTGGGATTGTGAAAAAGCTCGAGTCGATCGCGTCGTGGGATGAGATGTATGCCTGCGTTGCCCGTTCGAGGATGACGAATTCCTTTTGCTCAAACGATGAAGAGAATACGCTTTTGGATTTTGAAACCGTCGAATGGGTCGTTCCCTAGGTGGTAACAGTTCCTGAAGCATGAAAGGAATCCCATGTGCTAAATCAAAACAAACCGATCAATTCACATGCTCTCTCTCCCTTCCCCAAATATACACAAAACTTACTTGGACAGTAAAGAAAATTACGCGTAGTGCAACAAGACCATTCTTCACACTGTGAAACGCGGCGTAAACGAGGTTCCTCTCTTTCTTTCCCCTTGGACGGTCTGAAAAGATTTGACGAAAAAAATGGAAGTTGGTGTTGATGTTGACAATGCATAACTCCGCCTACGAGAGGGGAACAAGTAGTGGGAGATGTGCCTTGAAGTACAGAACGACCAGGAAACAGAGAGTTTCGTATGGCGACTGTCAACGGTTCAACCATGAGCGTTTTGCCCAAGCTCTGAGTAGGATAAAATCAGCAACCAATTACAACGCAATAAGAGAAGAAGAGTCACCTTTGAGAAAATGACTGCAAGAGAAAGACTTCCACTGAAAAGAGTTTAACTTAGTATAGATCACGTGATCGTTTTTTCTCCAGAAGAAATCTTATCTCAATAAACACATTTCCCTTGATGACGATTCATAAACGAGACTTGGCCGTTCCACCTTTTGAAATTATCCATGCAAGATCAAAAGATGAAATACAGCAGTGTTTTAATATCGTTAGTTCTCCTCATTCTCATTGGAACGATTCAATTTCTCTCTCTCTCTCTAGAGAATTGATGTTTTTCATCATGAACAACAGTTTCCTTTGGAGACAGAATTTGACGAGTCTGTAACAGGAAAATGGAAAAAAGAATCCATTCTGACTTTCTTTCTAGTAAAGAGGAACACGCTACACATATTCTTCTCCGCCTCACACCTTCCCTCTTACCCATCGGCACCATCCGTGGCTATCTGATACCCAAAACAACAGATACCTATCAACTCACACGACTCGCCCTACTCAAAGACTATCGCAACTATGGATTTGGTCGTCACCTTGTAGAGGCATTTCATGATTGGGTGAAATCGGATGCTTCTTCGACGACGGGTTCTGTGATCGTCAATCCACCCCAACCGAGGCAGATTAAAATTAATTGCCATTCACAAATCTATGCAAAAGGTTTTTATTCCAAGTATGTATGTGTGTTGCTGTCTCCCCTGTTCCCTATCAAAGTCCTTTTTGCTTCGAGGTCAACTGACGAACTACAATCCAGGTTCGGTTACGTACCAGAGGTATGGATCCTTTTTTTATTGCAGGGGACTGATTCACGTTACAAAATCAAATTCCAGGGCGAAGAATTCATCGAAGACGGGGACCCGCATCAGAACATGGTTCTCTACATCACAACCTAGATCATTCTGCTGAGCCTTCGAAACAAGATGTTCTTAAGAGAACCACTCACTCCCACGCTTACATACATACAATATATACACATTCATTCACCTTTTTGTTCAATGCCTATATTATCGCAAAGGACTAGGGCGACAAGATCCGAGCCACGGAAAAAGGCTCTACACTAGAGGTTAAAGAGATATATATACAAATACAAGTAGGATGAGGTCGTCCGGCTGGACGACCCAAGCAGGAAGTCGAATTCCGCAGACAAAAATGGTATCATGGGTTGTAAAATGTCAGTGAGAGTAGAGATCATAAGAGTCGTGAGGAAATTCGTTCGTGAAGAGCCAAAAGCATATTCAAGATCGAGGGAGGCGATCACCCTCATCTGTACTGAAACCTTCACTGTCGCTTTCGGAGGATTCCATCTTGACGGAGGCGAAAGGAGGGCTATTGGGTAAGATGCTGAAATTGATGTTGGTGCCATAGGCAGGGGTACCGTCCTCGTAGAGTCTCCTTGCGGCTTCGTACTCCATTTTCTCGTGTTCAGCCTGGGCCAAGAAGGGCTGTCATGGGGGTGAGATGGGCAGTGAATAAAGGGAGAAGTAGGTACTTGTCTCTCGGCGTCTGTCATGGATCGCCACTTTGCGGCGGCAAGGACACTCTGTTTGGTAGTTTCGGTCTCGTTACCGAAAATATCGTGGACGAGTTTGGGATTTGCGCGGATGCGTTGGAGGAACATAAAGTAGGCACTGAGAGGTTTCTTGGGAGCGTTTGGATCCTTGATGTTGCTCTTGCGAGACTTGCCGGCCTTGCGTTGGGCAGCGCGGTAGGCATTCTCACGTTTGATGTCGTCAGGGGTGAGTGAGCGCATGTAGGCGTTGAGTTCTCGTTCGCGGGCCTCCTTTGCGGCCTGGGAGCGCCGTTTGTAAGGCTAAGGATGAGGGATGAGAAGAAGAAGAAGAAGAAGAAGAAAAAGAAGAGAATGACCTCTTTATCTTGGGGAGAGAGGGAAGCGTATTCGTGGCCCGCTTCCTTGGCAGCCTGAGCGACATTGAGCTTGGTACCGGAGGCCTGCTGACGCTGGATCCAATCTGTGAAATAAAGCTGCCAGGCGGAAGGGGCGAGTTTGGGAGGTTTGAGGACGGGTTTGAGAGCTGGGAGGAAGGGTGAGGGAGGAAGGGGATGGTGGTGGTGAGAAGACAAGCCATAACTCACGCATGTCGGGGTCATCTTCGGGTTTTTGTTTGCGACGGAGGGTGGCGTCACGGTCATGTGTACAGGAGCGGGTGAAGGAGCGGGTGTGGGAAAAAGGAAGGGGAGCGCTGGAGGAGGTGAGCACGTGGACAGAGCCTCTGCGGGTGGGGCGGAGGGTAGCGTCGGCGAAGGCGGAGGGGCGGACGGAGGACCGGGCCGGAGGAGAGGGCGGGAGAGGGTTAGAGTCCCAGAGCTGGGCTGCCCAAGTCGGAGTGGGGACGGCGGAGAGGAGGCGGTGCCGCGGAGGACACGGAGGAAGAAGAGGAGGAGGAGACGGCGAGCGTGGCTGCAGAAGAAGATGATCAAAATCGGACGGCGACGGGAAGAGGGATTCGGAGGCGGCGGCGGCGGTGGCCGTGATCTCAGGATCGGTGAGCCAGTGGTGAGCAGCCAAGACGTCGGCGTAGGGGTCGACGACGCCGAGATACGGATCAACGTCGGGATACGGCTTGATGTCGTCGAACGAGTGCCATGGCTGCACGTCACCGTCAAGGTCGAGAGGTCCAAAGATCATAGTGTCAGTGTCAAAGGGATCCTGCATAGTGTGTAATGTGGAAACCAACGCACGGAACAGCATCTGAGGGCACCCTTATTTAAGGGCAACCGGCATCTTATCACGGCCATACTCGCGTGACTCTGTGCTGCTACTTGCTGGTTGATTGACCTTGAAGAGAGAGAGAGAGAAGAGAGAGAGAGAAAGAGGTTTGGATTGCAACAATCCCAGGATTTCACTACCTAATCTCGATCTAGTCTAGTTGATGCTCCCCCGGACACCCCCTGCGCTGCCCACTACCTGCCCCCGGTCACCCTCCGCCAACAACAGTGGAACCAGGTGGATCCGTGACCATGCTTTTTCTCGCTCCAGTTCTCTGGCCATCGACCCCATCAGCCCGGGGTCACCACTCAGCACTGCCACTCTCACCTTTTCTCCACATTTCCTTGCCCCAACCGGTAAAATCCATATGCACAGATCGCTGTCACCCCACCCAGGACCACAAGCCCTCCTGGTCCCCGTAGCGGTAGATTTCGCTTGTACTTGACCGCTTCAAATCCCCCAGCAGGAGGCATGTCTCTGAATGGTGGGCCATCAGCTAACCATAACAAAACCAGCCAGTTTGCGCGCTTACTGTTTGTGATAAGGTGCCGACACTGCCATTGACCCCCCGTCAGCCAGCCACCTCATGGTGCCAACAACAGCAACAACTCACTCTGTAGGGTGAGGATATGGTCAACACGCAAGGAACAACAAAAACATCACGTGATCTTGCGTGAGAACACGAAGATTCACCTCGGCTACTGCCACCTGTCGCCTGCCATCGAAAACCATGTCCCGCCATCCCTCCCCGCCTCATCCCCCGCCATCCCGCCCTTTTCATTCCCTCGGTATCACGGCAGGCGCAGAAGATGTCAAGTATCAAGCAAAGTACACCGACCTCAAGCGCAAAGTCAGGGAAATCGAAGGCGTACGTCTCGCTCTTTTTTTTTTCTTTGTTCTTGCTCACACACTCTCTCAACTAGGGTAATGACAAACTCCAGTACAGCATTCTACTGGCAAAGCGCAATATCCAGCGTATCAAACTAGAACGCGCGTGCGTTGTCTGTTTTCTCCTGTTGGCTTGCCCACACATCTCTTCCTTTTCCAGCATTTTATACGAGCGTGTTTCCTCTGCGCCCCCCGCCACAGACCCCGTTACTGCCCCACCAGCCCCACCATGGCCCACGGCCCAACCACAACCCTCCCGGTCGTATTCCGGCTCACACCGAGACCGTCCGATCCCGATCCCGACCGACAGCGAGCCTCTTTCGGCCGAGTACCTGCGCAGACATGATACTTCCCGCCATCTTGCCCCGCTTCCCCATCCCCATTTCCCACCCGTCTCCCATCCCGTCTCCAGTCCTCCCCTCCATCCCTTGTCTTCTGCCAGATCTTCTCGTCCTCCTCCACAACAAATCTTCCCCTTCATCCCCGGTCAACAGTATCCAGACTCCCTCCCCATTCTTCATAGCCCTCCTCCAGCCTCAGATAGAGACAGATCATCCAGGCGCATCGAACCCAATGACTATCCTCGTCTTCATTCCAGACATCCCTCTCATCTGTCTCCCCACATGCCCTCTCCTGATCCCCGTAGAATTCCACCCAACCCTACCATCCCTCACGCCTTCTACCGCGACGATCCCGCTCGTGCAGAGTGGGAACGCGACTCTAGACATCGTGAATCTAGAGAGAGAGAATCCAGCATCCACTCCCCTCACCCAACCTCACATTATCCAGACTACCCCCACTCTCATCCCCCACCACGGACAAGAGACGACATCTATTATCGCGACCCCCCCATCCCCTACCCGTCCGCCCATGTCTCCCGTTCCGCTACTCCCGGCTCTCATAATTCGGTCATCGACCAACCCCCTATACCTTCGCGGCCTGATTCACGCGCACAGTTGTATGAAGAACGAAACTCTGCTAGACATACTTCCTACAGACTTCGACCCATTAGTCAATCCAGCAACATGACAGAGGATCTCGAGTTTGTAGGACATGACCGCCAAGATACCCGACTCGGGAGATCTACATCTCATGACCATCCAAGGATCTCTTTGTCTTCTACTCCTGCCAATGCCAATCTTAATCCTGCAAACTCCGGCCCGAACAACGGATCCAGCGGAAATACGGTCATGGTTACCAATACTGCTACTGTTACTGCTGCAGGTGGCGGTGGCGGACGCGAAAGTATCTACGCTCATCCTCCTCCATTACCTCCGCCCCCTCTTGGGCCGGCACATTCTCATTATGAGCGTTTAGACCGCGGACGTGAAACCCCAATGAGGAAAGGAAACAGAAATGATATAGACATGGACGTCGATAGCGACAAGGACAACATGAATGACATGGGAGGACAAGGCGCAGAAGATTCGAGATGTACCACACCTGCTCCTCCGGGTATTGTCAGCGAAGATAGGGACAAGTCTTCGTTGAAACGTTATTATGATCACCGTGAAGGATCCATTCCTCCTCCTCCTCCAGAGCCACATGACAATTAATTAAAGGTTAGGATTTCCGAGTTGCGAGAGAACCCTTGTATCCTTTTTTTGTGTACCCGGGGCAAATATTTTGGACATGACCATGTTGTTTGCGTTTAATTGTGGCTGCTTTACGAATTGTGTAGCCTCTCCTTTTAACTTTGTGAGCCTCATGTCTGTGATGGCGGAAGCTGTTGGGCTGTTTTTGGGTTCGTTATAGATATCTATATATATACATATACATACACATAGAAAAGCAAAGTAGAGCACACGAGAGAAAGTTATTTTGTATGTATCATGTGGCTCTCAAAAAGTGGAAGTACCGAGCATTGGTTTTTGGGAGAATCTGGTTATGTCAGTCACTTGGTTATGGGCTCATTGTCGGTGTATGTGTGTGAGAGTGAGAGATTTAGTTTCATGCAAGTTACTGTAAACTAACGCAACCTGGGTTATTTTTCTACTAACTGCCTGAAAAAACAACAAAAGCCAACTCGAAGAATGAGATGTTTGTGTCAAGTGAGGAATGTGTATGTGCAATGTTTCTTTTCCTTTTTCTTTTTTTTTTTTTGAAAAAGTTGGAACTGGACTGTAAGCATAACCCCATTCAAGCTTATGAATCAAAGTTGCGAGAAGGAGAACTTGTCAATCGTTCATTTGAGGTATCGATGGTCTTCGAAAAACCACATGTTCCATGTGAGTCCTCACGAACGTGCGTTCCTAACGTTATCTCTTCCTCCCTTCTTAGCCAAATTAGCCGTTTGTTTACAAATTCACTGGATATACAATGATGAACGGATCGGTGATACGAAAGAAATGGCATGCGGTCATAAGGCCAAGTGTTCCATAAGTTTCTATGGTCATTGGGGGTCGAATCACGGGTTCCCCGAAGTGTCGTTTTTTCAAAGAGATGAGGGCTATGACATAGTGTAAGAAAACATCCTTCTCATACCTGTGTGTGTGTGTGTGTGTGTATGTTGAAGCCTGATTCATCCCGGAAAAAAACCCCACAAATTCATAGACTGAGGATGTGGGGAAAGGGCGAGCGATCAAACCAAAGACCTGGGCGTCAACTCAGGTTTGTTGAATTATTGATCAACTTTGAGACAAGCCAACCAACTCCCCCTTCCTCCACCATCTTCCTTCTGCCTGACCCGAAAAAGGTTGTTCTGGCCGTTCAGACTACTATAAGTGAAAAGTCATCTTATCTTAATGACAAGCATAGAACCATGAAGCATATGCTCCATAACGATCTCAGGGGGATCGGCTTCGCGATCAAGTTTTTATGTCTGGTTCTTTTCTTGGTCGTGTGATTGGTTTTGGGGTTCCTTAAGTTATGTCTCCAATGCCAATCCCCTTTGGCTTCTTGTATCTATTTCTTTCCCTTACCAAGGGTGGTCAGATCAGATTCCTGACCATGGACCATGGTTCTTTCTTCGAGACGTCAAAAAATGATAAACATAGAATATTAATCATTCACTAGTTGAAAATGGTGATGCCAAAACCGTGTTCATTGGCTATCTCCAGTGTCAAGTTGACATTTACGGACGGAACAACATCTATAACTCTTCCCTCCCTCCCTCCCCTTCAAAGACATGGTTTATCAAGTTTTTTGTTGATGGGTCCCCAAAAAGAGTAGAACTGTTCTGGTTTATACGATGATGGCTAACAAGTTTGAGTTTCAGTAGGGGCTAAATGAGGTCTATACGGACCTACCTATATTCAAACACTCGTAACTGATGACGAGAGCACGAGTATCGTGAGCAACAAGAATAACCAATGATGACTTCATCGAGTTATAAAAAAAAACAAAAAGCTCTGCAGACTTCACTCCACTGCACCGCAGCCGGAAATGATAAATGCTATGACCACTCACTTTCCAACAGGACAAAAAAAAAACCATGCTAATGACGTGCTAATAACTAGGAGTCAATCAACTAGATTATTAATTTGTTTCAAGATCCTTTGCCGTAACACTATCTCAAGAGTGTGAATGTCTGTGAACATCAGTGGCAGAGTTGCACCTCAGCACTGGACACCTCAGCACTGGACACCAAGAAGCTGTTGAGCGTTCAATGGAATCAGGAAAATTGGCGCGTCCGATTGACAATGAACTTGATGGTAGCCTGTCCTCTATTCCAAGAAGACGTTGGTATATCCCAGCGACTCTTTCGGGTTCAGACTCCGGAGAAAATGTCAATCCTCCCGTACCACCACTATCAACACCTTCATCCGCCGGTATCTTCCAGTCCTGCCAAACTTTCGCTTGGTTATCCCAATATGCATCCACACTCTCGGCACCAGCAGAAAAGTCATGCACGAGGTGTTTAAACACAGGTCGGGCATCCTCTCTCCGACGCATAGCCTCAAGGGTGATGTACAAGTCATCAGTAGTATATCCAGCATATTGGGCCTTGAGTTCCAAGACAATATCCATCACAAGAGGTGTTCTCGGGTGATTCCGTTTGGGACTTGAGTCAGTCTGGCCTAGTTTGCAATTCTGAATCGTTTTACGAGCTTCCGATAACATAAGCCTCGCGCGAAATCCTCGGCTAGTATCTACCGAAGCAGCTCCAGGTACTATAGATGGCACTTCAGAATTCGAGGTCGTAGAGTCTCCATCGGATTCTTGCCGACTCTCAATAACATCCAATTTGAGCGAACTAAGGACGTTGCTTGTGTGGTGCTTACGTGTTTTCGGCAAACGTGACTGACTATTCAGAGAGCTTCCCGAAGTCGATAACAACGTTCCACGTTGCGGTCCCTGAGATGCATTGAATGTCTTGACAGATATCGCATCTGTCACAACATCACAGCCCATACGCGGATCCACCGGTATATCGGGAAATAGGGGCACAGAATGACGAGATGCACATGTGCACTTAATACAAGAATGACGTCCTCTTATGGGAACACTCTGCGATCGTGACTCTTTCGAGGTTGGAATTTGAAAAGGGAAAGAAACAATCGTAGATGAATCTGAGGGTCGGCTGACTGATAGCTGAGGGAGAGCTGTGTATCCTCGACCAATGCTATCACCAGGTTTCAAAAAAACAAGAGAAGATGACACAGACAGGATGTCGATGATCAGTTGGACAGCTTCCAGGAACACAGATAACGGAGGACTCACCGTTTGCGTGAAGGAGCTGTTTTGTGGCTGATCTTCTTCTTAGGGTGACCTTGATTCGGCGGAACGCCGACCGCAAGCAAAGAGTCATTGTTGACGCATGAGTCCATTACGAAGAAGGACACGATGAGTCAAGTTTGACCGGACAAGGTATGAAGATGACGACGGGCCTGGTAATTAATAATAGTGGCCGCGGCTGACACTAATGACAGAAGCTACACGATGACCGATGGTTATTTTTCGATCGTGACCAGTCTTGGGCTGAATTGGCCGATAGGGAGTACTGAAATTCGAACAAGCTTCATTCACCATCAGTCTACGCTCCACAGATTAGATAGCGGCGCTGACAATCTGGTGCTGACAGCAGACGATCCTCGTTATGTCCGAGGGTAAAGTAGCCACAATCACAAATTACAAAGCACAATAGGGTCGGTCTTTGTAGTCTAAGGACTCCTTTACCGAAAAAAATCACTTTGAGTCATTCTTTGAGAAAATATTCACATGAAGAACAAACCCACGGTGTTAAATTTATAGGAGGACGAGTCAGACCATCCCATTTGCATGCCATTAACATCTTGGTTAACGAACAAGATCCTAGGATTCCCAGGGATTCTGCAAGAAGGAACAGTCAACTAGGGTTGCGGAAACACTGCTTCGACTCACGCTGTCAAAATGAACAGTAATTTGATTTTTATTTGGGATCAAGAAAAGTCGATAGGGGATATTAGAGATCAGGCTTCTGCTAGCAAATCGATCAATGATGGAGTATTTATAACACCAATATTTGGCATGAGAGGATCATTATAGTGAGGATCATTATAGTGCACCCCAGAGCTACTTACCACAGAGACAAACTAATTTTCAGGATGAAAATGAGGATGAAATGAATATCTGATAAAAAACTTCTATACCCTGACACACAATCAACGTCTACGGAAGGCACTATAGAAAGACCATCCCACGACAGGAAAGTATCATCGATATACATGGTCCGCTGAAAGGATGAACAGTCAGATATACATGAACAGATTTCCCAATTTCGGAGAATAACTGACCCAAAAGATTCGCAGCTATCTCGGCCTCGGCTCTATCGCCATTCGCTAGGAGTTTTTCCTTGTTGTACAGCAATTCCTCGCGTGTCTCAGTGGAGAATTCTTGATTTTGTGCTAGCATGGAAGCCATTCTTACTCATTCTGACTCGGGGAAGATACTTGAGACGTACTCTCAACAATAGCATCAACGGGGCAGGCCTCTTGGCAGAATCCGCAGTATATGCACTTAGTCATATCGATGTCTAGGGCGGATATCAATGATGCTGAGATGTCTTCAACGTAGTCGAAACAAACCGTATTTAGTTGTCTTCCTCGATCCATCCAGGCGGGGTTCACTCTCAATTGTAATAGCCTGTGCAGGACAAATAGCCTCACAGAGTTTGCAGGCTTATGGAGATACGTAAGGGCACCTATGCATGTCCCTGAAGTCGACAGCCTACCGATGCAGCGTTCTTCTCCACTGGGATAGCGGCGTAGCGCATGTTCGCCACGGAAACGAGGAGATAAAGGACCCTTCTCAAATGGATACATGATGGTATAGGGTGGACGGAAGAAGTTCTCCAGAACGATCCACATCCCTACGGATATTCAGCGAAAGGAAAACTTAACACTAGATGATCGGAATACCTCGGAGGATCTCAGTGAGGAAAAAAATGTGAACAGCCTTGTCAATGGCACTTGGACCATTCTTGTAGGGGTCTACTGCAGGGTCAAGGGAGCCATATTCCGGTACAGCATGTGCACGGTTACGGTTGACTTTCTCGTTGAGGTTACTCTCGAGATTCGGTTGAGGGGCGTGCCGAGCATGGGAACAGGGAGAAGAAGATATAAGTCGACGACAATTATCCGAAGGAGACTTGCGAGCAAAAACCGTCAAAATGCGAGGCTGAAGCCCGATGATACGTGCAAAGGACATGGAGGAAGGCGTCGAGGAACTGGGGACGATGGTCGCGCGTGACACGTTACAGGCTTGGACCAATCAGGTCATGAGCAACTCAAACTCTTTTCATCATGGCTTCCTCCTCCTCGGCTAAAGTACCATCGCTGACGCCTCAGGGTTCGTCCGTCCAATTGAGCTGAATTCTACGCTCACGAACTTCATTTAGATAGAGATCCAACAGAACTTTGTTCGGATGCAAAATGATCTTCAAGCTCTCGCAGGCAAAATAGGCGAACTCGAGCAGGAGGCAGATGAGCATACGTATGCTTAAGCTTCAATTCTGGGCTTGATTACCTCAATAACCCGATCCGGAATTGCTAGCCTCGTGCTCAACACATTGAATGAAGTCCTCGCGGAGGAACCAGACCGAAAATGTTTCCGTTTAGTTGGCGGAGTGCTTGTCGAGCGCACGGTGAAAGACGTTGTTCCTGTGTTGCAGACTAACCGTGAGGGGGTAAATGAAACGTCTAACCAATATCACGGGTGTTGATTTATTGAAACAGATTCGCAAGGCTGTTGTCAGTCTTGCCGAGCAATACAAAACAAAAGAGCATGAATTAGACTCATTCAAAAATGATTATGGTGTTCGACCAGTCTAGTCTGGATCAGTATATCCCTTTCGACCTCTTCCATTCATACTTTCTACTCTTCATAACACCTGCTGAATAGATATGCCTTTGTGGTGCTGTTGTAGTCGTGGTCACCCGCGGACTTTTCATCGTAAGGTTCTATTCACCTGCATGACTCACTTGGTCATCTCAGAGTAGTCTAAGAGTTGATATGCGTCATTATCGTAATCGTCCTGAAATGTTATAATGACATTCAATTATCTTCTATTCACGTGATGACTGATAAAGCAATTCAATTGTATTGCAAAAGGATAAATTGTGAGTTGACTCAAGGAGAACTTCGTCGGAATGTCTAGGTAACATGTTGTTCTATAGGTCTGAGACATAAGAGACAAGAAATAAAACACTGTGTGATGGTGTATCACCAAGACTACAGCAAGATCAAATTTCAACTCTGAAATGTATGAACTTGACTAGTCATTTTCAGCTTTCACCTCCGCTATTGTTTTCCCTTTAGGCATCCAACGCCTCCTGGAATTCTTTCCAACTCCTGGCCCATCTCCCAAGTCTCTGAATAGAAAGGCCTATCCCCTTCTTGAAGAAGAGAAATCAGAACACGAGAAGCCATGATATCATTTATCTTAATCCCCTTCCTTAGCCTCCTCGTTACACTTTTCGCTGGATACACTGTTTCTGCTGCACCCTCATTCCTTCCCCACATCAAATCTGATCTCTCCAAACGTAGCATCCGCTCCCATACCGACCCAACATCCATTCGGCATTCCACTGCTCAAAAGTCGGCATTCCTCCAAGCACACAACGTCGTTCGCGCACGGCATAACGCCGCACCACTGACATGGTCTCTCTCCCTTGCACGATTGGCAGAACAGTGGGCAGATACCTGTCAATTCAAGCACACGAATGGTATTTTGAGAGATGAGCCTTACGGCGAGAATATTGTGGCTGCTACTGGTAATTTCCCGGTTAAAAGTGCTGTCGCCACCTTTGTCGAAGATGAAAGTGAGTAATATTTTACTTCCGGCTGTGGTTGCAAGCTCTTGAGCCTCGCTTGCATGTAACGTTTAGATCTGACATATTTGATGTACCCTTCTTTCTCCTAGGCCAATTTGATCCTCACCATTCCGTCTCTAGCCACTTCACTCAGGTCGTTTGGAAATCAACTACGGAGCTCGGATGCGCTGTTTCTACCTGCGGTCATATCTTTCCTGGTCAAGGTCCTGCAGTCCTATATGTTTGCTTATATAGTCCTGCCGGAAACGTCCTTGGAGAGATCGCGTATGCCATTTCACATTCCAAATCTGATAGAAACAGTACTCATGGCCATATTGTAGACAAAACGTCCAATGATCAGAGCTACTTGGCTGGCTATTTTACGTTTCTTGCGAATTTCATTTCGATTCTCGAACATGACATAGCTTGATGCTATAAGTGTGTTAAGCTGGTCTTTGACTCCATCCCAGGAGGAAACGTGGTGGTTGCTCTTCGTACATGGTTCAAAATATTTTTGTATCTCACTCTACTGTGTTCGTCGATTTTTTACACTTGATGCTTGATGCTCATATTGTATATTTGAATTTGCTGGTTAACATTTTGGTATTTTGACAATGCATCTGGTGCCTGATAATGTGTGAATATTAGGGTATCGCTTAAGGTTGGGATTGATTGCAAGGAAGGAAGGAAGGAAGGGAGCAAGCCAAGAATCGGACAAAACAAGCATCATGAATATAAATCCTATATTCTGGCGTGCTTTCACGCATCAATCTTCTCTCGTCTGTATCGCCGACTGTATTACTCGAACATATTCTACAGGAGTTTGATTCTGTAAACGGGAAGGGAGATAGTTAATAGTAGTATGGGTACAGAATTCAAGATATGTGGAACAGCAGGGGACTTCAAGAAGCCTTGACTTATTTGTCCCCGTCGCTTGGCCAATGCTTGCCTGTATCCTGATTCAAATCCAGCTCGTTTGTATTGATAGAAATCCCAGCACCCGCTAAAACTCCCCACGCTCCGGAGTTCATAGTCTGGAACACTTTATACTGGTGGTTGGATTGAAGGTCATTTGTTGGCCAGATCTAGAAGTCAGGTTTGCAGAATCAACCGTATCACAGTTGTGCTATATACTTTTTAAGCCATTACTGAGTTTGTGGTACAAAGCGATGTGCGTTGTGTTCGGAGACAACATCGACCATCTGAATCCGATCCAGACGATTATAGATCAACGTGTTCCGAGAATAGGCATCAGGAGGATCATTCAGGGATCGCAAGTTATGGTCAGCAGTCTCCCGTTTCGATGTAAGTACCATGATAGTTGGACAGTGGCGAACGTACGTCATGGAGTGATGACTTTCAGATTCTTCTTGGATAACTGGCCGACCGCGGGTCCGAGCTGGGTGTCATGCTTGACGTCACCAACACAGTCTTGAGCTTGCGGTCAAGGATCATCTTTGTGGCAAGATTTCGTCATTGCGTCGTCAGAGGTTGAAAGGCTGAGCGTCAGTATTTAACTCTAAAGCTGCAACAGGAGTACTACTAACGTCGGAATAGGTAGAATCGTCTTTTCCACTAATGACGTAGTAGTAGAATCCATTGCTAGAGCCTCAAACCTGAACTTGACGCTGTGTAGGACCTTCGCAAGTCTGAGGAGGTATATACTTCCCTCTGATAATAATGATGCTCGTCGACGTAGCTCGTATTTCCATGATCTTCTCTCTTCTTTGTTTGAATCTCAGTGTCGGTACAGCAGCAGACCCCAGCTTCATCACATAGGGTGAAATAACCTCTCGTGGGTCTGTCAGCGACTTCTTATCTTCTTTGGCAATGGAAGCCTGAGAGGGCTCAGAACTGATGAAATTCCCGTCGCTGCTTCGTGCGCCTCTAGCATGGTTAGGCATTTGATGAAGTGGAGTCGAAGAGTGGCCTTTTCCTTTGGAGATCGGAACGCTGTGCTTGGTAACCTCATTGCGTGACACTGTTTCCGGAACAGATAATGGCAGTGATAGTAATCTGCAAGCCATCCAATCATGGTGAGTTCCGGGAAAGTGATTCGAGGGGCTGAGTGGAGGCCTTGACGGTTTGTTTTTAATTCCTTAGCTTGATTTTGGACAAAGATTTCGCCCGTACAGGTGTTGTTTTCAGGCGATGATTGGGGGTGCGCAGGAGATCCAATTTCTTGGATTGCATGTCGAAGCAACCGATTCAAGGTTGAGATGCCAGATTTCATTGAGATACCAGATTGTAAATTGCTCTCAATACTCGCACTCCCTGGCGACTGACCTAGGAAGGACTCCTGTTCACAGACTTTTGACCTTTGTTGGGTGTTATTCTCCGGTAATCTGGAAGTGGAGAAAAACCATCTGTACTCTTGACAACCCAGGCGGGCGGGGCACCGTCAGTTGCCCTGGTTCTGCTATGCGTCTTGCCCTAGGCCAGCTGGCCCATAGAAATGTAAATTCACAAGCCTCCAATGTCATGAGAGCTCCCCTGAAACTTCTTCAGCAGCCCTTGCCTGAGCCAATCATGAGGTAGGAAACAGGGGCACCTTCCCCGACTCAGAATTGGCAGACACATCGAGACTCTGATAAAAAGCCTGCCTCGAAACAGGATTCACGGTACCCGCTCAGTATTGGATCTCAGAGGCATTATGGCCAATGCAGGATTGCACATCCAGTTGCTGTCCTTTTGACAATGATATGTCATCTGCCACTGGTATTTTGTGAGACTATGCTGGAGCAATGAGATAGCCTTACTCAATGTCTCAGCTGTAGTAAGCAGAAGACTTCTGGATAGAGAATGAACAGGGACATTGAATGCCTTCCCAAAATTTGTGTTGCAAAGCATTCTGCTTACTAAGTGTTTGGACCACAATCAGTAGTACTAATTAGGTAGTCAATTAAAATTTTTGCATAAGTTGAATTACTACCAATACTACTCATTCTTGATTGTTACTTGTACTTGATCAGCTCTCTACTATAGTATTTACTACAGATAAGTAGTTGTCAGTTATCCACACTACATCATGCTACAGTGTATTCTGTTTATTTTAACAGATTATAAACTCTAGTTGTCTTGATCTCTAATTAGCACTTTTTTTAGGTTGCTTTCTATTAATAGGAAGGGCTTAATCAACTCTACTAGTAAGCTGACACCTTGTCACTTCTAAGCCTGTTATTGTCAGACTGATAGTTGAACATGGTAGACTAAACTTTTTCTCATTTTTCTCTTCTATTTTCCTTTATTTTTCATTTTATTTTATTTCTTGGACTTAGAGTTAGGGTTTAGCATAACATTACATTATCACTTCTCTCTTCTATACCACCATCTTGTATGGTAGCACCTAATAGAGAAATTACAAATAAATATAATTTTACTCCCTCAACTATGTCTAGTCTCAATGATACCAACAATGTATTAGAAGACATCAACATAGATAACTCTAGAGGCAAGTTCAATGTTGTCAGCAGGAACTCCTCCAGAAAGTCCTTAGCAAGTTCTAGGACCTCTTCTATAGCATATTCAAAATGAATGGAAATCCAAAGCGATGGCCTGAACTGGGCCATATTGTGGCAACCACTTATCACAATGACAAATGATCATACAAGCGAGTAAATCTCAAAGGTGGATATAATGTGGGTAGTTCACAAGAGAACTCGACAAGGAGTCTCTTCTTAATTAGAGTCCTATATATACAAAGTCCTCATGGTCTGTGCTACTAATAAT
>Ga0157368_1000072_pt1 | contig 42510 bp, 44 predicted proteins | sample AttbisABBM3_FD_113146 | JGI IMG/M metagenome (GOLD analysis project Ga0157368, IMG submission 113146) | Fungus gardens microbial communities from leaf cutter ant in Botucatu, State of São Paulo, Brazil - Atta bisphaerica ABBM3 | ecosystem: Host-associated > Fungi > Mycelium > Unclassified ... | reverse complement strand
CCTGACATCATCTTCCAGATCCTTCCACCATGTTCTAGGCCTATGATGTCACATCATGTGACCTGTCATGTGACTGCGGTGTCACATGCCTCTTCATCATCCAAAAGAAAAATAAAAGAAATGAGAATATAAAATCAATATAAAATCAGAAAAATAAAAGAAAAGAAAAATAAAATTGTTAGTGTTCAAGCGTCCCATAACACAGTAGCTCTAGTTACCAAACTTATGGTCTTAGATTTTAAAAAAGTTGGAAAATATCTATATATATGCTAACCAAGGATGGAGGTGATATCCACTCACCACAAGTCCACTCCTAGGCTGAAACACTATGTCATATAAGTAAGTGTGCCTATCAGATAACTCTAGTTATCATCTGACAAACATATTACTCAATCCTTTCCCTCAATCAGCCAAGCAGAAATATGTCAGAACTTGATAAGAGTATGTCTAGAATAGAAGCAGTAGTTAGGGTCAAAGGAGGCAATACCAAGTACTAATTTAATGAATATCTACACTTTGTACACTCAAAGATAAGTTCTTGTGCTATTTTACTTGTATTTCTATCAAATGCTCTGGTCTTCTTAAAGCCGAGAATCAATGCACTGTTTATATACCAAGTGCCTAAGCAATGTCTCAACTACTCCAGCTGAATGCTTAAAATGTAGCAACCATCTGGAGACTTTATTGAGTCTCAAGTATTGCACAATTTTACTTATATACCTGTAGTGGTTTCACTCTACGTTATTATAAAGTCTAGTACCCTGCTCCATTTTACAATGCACCTACCATGCGCAAAATGACCTCCTGACACAGATGTCTTAATGAAAGCAAAGGAACATAAAATGGTTACTGTCAACAGGGAAGGATCAGAATGAAGGCACTGACTTGAGAAGTACTCACATTATTCAACAAACATGTCAGAATGAAATTGACAAATCTGAAACTCTCCCCCCCCCTGCCAGAAAGGAAACCTCATTGATCATATTACACACAGAGTTGGAATTAATAAATAGGACAAACGGGAAAAAAAGAGCATTTTAGGCAAAAATGGGTGTGGAAGCAGCTCAGGTCGTGATTAAAATACAGATAAAGGAGGGCAACATTTCCACAAAAACACAAAGTCAGGGTGGAGATGAGATCCCTGGACAAGAAGACAGAAGGAAAAGCAATACCTGACATTGAAACCCGTAGCAGCTCTTGCTATCGCCAACTTGATTCGAACCACCAACGTTTATCGGCATCACGCAGCGACCACTCCACAATACTCTCCTCACTAGCAACATAAATATATCCATCAGTAGGATCAAAGCATGTCCCCGCGATATCAAGGTCATCTCTGTACCCAATTTCTGAAGTGAGTACTTTCCTTGGGTAGGAGCGTCTTTGAGTAGGACCAGATGGGGGATAGTTTAAAAACTGAGATACGACAGGAGAACTGCTGCGGGATGCGTGCGATGACACACAGTCAAATTCGAGCTCATCCACTTCATTGTCGTCCTCTGGCCTTACCGATCGATTGGCTGATCTCGAGCGAGGCGGCCGGTAGGCATAATCTCCGTGAGAAGAGCCAGTATTTGGATCATCGTCCTCTTCTCTCTCATCATCTCGAGTATTCAACAATGCATGAACTTCGGATTCCAAATTCCTATCCCCTAGTGGCGGAACAATTAGAATCTCCTCAGAGTCATCATCCCCATCTCGACCATTGTGAACGTGACCCAAACGTAGAGTCCGCCATGTAGAATCTGAGATGGAATATGGGGGAGAGAAGGAAGGTACGGGAATACGGAAAGCATCATTCAATGCTTCAATGATCCGGGGCCGCACTGTCGGAGCACTGAGCCGGCGTCGTGACGGTGGGGATGATGCTAAGTGTGTTCCTGGGGAACGAGATGCGGCGGTGAAAGACGAGAATACATGCCGATACGCAGGCCGTCGTCGTTCCGATGCTTGTGGTGGAGGGGGTGCTGGAAGGTCAGAAAAATGACTCTCAGATCGACGAACAATAGGTACTTTCAGAATCTCTTCAGTTTCAAAGGTCCGAGCGTCTATGACATGCAGCAACGATGTGTGCTGAATAGAATGCTTGAAACAAATTTTCAGATGAGAAGCACTGAGTAAATCGTACCTGAGTAAAAGTCATTACTTCATTTCCTGAGACGCCACTACTACCGAACTTGACATTGCGTACACTAAAGCCTGGAGCCTTCGACCGTCCCTGGGTCCAGTCAGTGGGATCATCAGACAAGTATCCGTCGTCCGAAGGTACACCTCGATGCTTGTCTGTCTGTATTACTTTCATGGGCTTCGTGCTGCGAACATCCCAGACAGCAACGACACCTTCTTGAGAAGCAACAGCAAACTTCATTCCATCAGAAGAAAATGCCGTCGAGAAAGAAGCAGCAAGGGATGACGGGTACAGGAGAGGCGAAGAATCAGGAGGCGGCGACACAAGGGTGTTAACATGTTCAAAGGTCACTGGGTCTCCACCACGCATATAGTGGAAATAAATTTTGGACGAATCTCCGACAGAGAGGAGTGTCCGTCCATCTGGAGAAATAGAAGCTATGGTATGTATCAGCCAACCCCACACGAACGAAACGGAGAAAATAAATGCACAATGATTAATCGGTACATCAAGTCGAAGAGACCCAATTGTTCTGATCATTCTCTTTTGACTTTGGACACGGATAGGCACCTCGTAAAGTCGTACAGTACAGTCGTTGTTACTGATTCCCACTCTCGGCTCTACAGCACTTTGATTTGAGCAGGTAAGGCTGAGAGAAGTGAGGAAAACAGAATTGTTGATAGATCCTGTCAACTGTTGCTCGATTTGCCATACCAGCTTACTGCAGGATTGTTTAGAAGGTGTGACAGTATGATAAGAGAGATGTAATTCGGCATCTTGTCCACCAGCAGCCATTAGCGTGTCATGGGAGTTGAGGGGTAAAGCCGCAAGAGTGTTAGGGATGAAGTTAAGCTCCACAAGTTTCCGGGTCTACTGTGTGCTCAGAGGCCATGTACTTGACACTCGAGTGATAGAGAACTGACCGATCCACTCATAATATCATGTTCAGTGATGCCCTCTCCATGGACATAGTTGAGTACACCACGCTCTCTAGGACATATAACCAGGTCCCGTAGTTGTCTAAACATTACTCCTTGTCAGCTCAAGATCTTATTTTGGAGCATGGCAAAGACAATAGGAGTCCCACATATGGCTAATCGTAACATCCGCAGAAGCCACGGCAGACGGTGTTGTTGAAGAAAGTAACGGTGGGTCGTTTGCCATTACCACGTACAACGATAATCGTTGTGGGCGAGAGCACGTACCTACGTAAGAGCAATCGAGACTTTAGAGCTGAGTGTCACGTGAATCAGATGTCTTTTTTACATTCTTATATTTATGTACCACTACTCTAGTGCCAAGACGCGGTCCGAGCCATGAGGGAACGGGATAAACAATGGTGTGTCCATGAGAATGGTAGATGTGTAGGCGAAAAACAGTTTTCTGGTGAAGTTTGATGGTCAAGCGGTCAAAAAGGCATACATATACCCTGAAGGCTGGTAACGCTGAGATGATTTGGACGCCATCCAGGTCGGTTCATTGTGACGAGGCGAGTCAAAGAAGTTTGAGTACGATGATGGTCAAGTCGGCTCACACTTCAACATCAGCGGATCAGTCCAGATACGCTCTTACCCCTTTTATATACTCTCCTTTTATAGACATCTTAGAATTCTCCTCCGTGACTCGATTACCGAATATGACTGTAAATTTTCCTTCCCTCACCTGCCTCCACTCGGTGACTCCTGAGGTGAGCTACTTAACTAACTCCCCTTTATATATATATGAGAGCTTTCGTCTCTCTGTGCGGTGTCCTTCCTTTTTCCCTCCCCACAAAAGAAACTGGACCACATGGTGGTTCGAGTTTAAGGAGCACCCGACGTGAATTTTCAATCTCTCGGCTTTTCCTGATTCCGCCTGACTCTGAAGTGTCAATCAAACACCTTCAAATACTGACTAGCGTGAGAGTTTTCTCACCTGGCGCGTGAAGAAGCCGGTTATAAATCATGATTTATGCGGCCTGCAGGCCGATCGATCATCGAAATTGGCCGGCCACGTATGTTTTCCGGCGAATATCTATGGATTTACATTGCAATCCTAGTTCGGCGAAGATCCGATAATGACGGCGTCTACCTAGTGAATCTATCTATGCTATCAGATTGTCGTTTGCTTTGGAAGCACATTTGATTCAAGCAATGAAAAGGTACAGGGAAGAGCATTCGTCCTGCAATTCAGGGACCGGTAACTAGATGACGTAGCCTCTTTGATGGACCTATGAACCCGTTGTGGGGGGCTCTCTGAGTCTCCAGTGCTCGAAGTTTGATTCATAAAGGTCCCCTCGAGTTTTCCGTTATGTAACCCTGCACCCACTTTATCTAATATTGGTGAGCCATCACAAGATTCTCTACTATTCGACTCAGATCAGATGACTGCCACGAGACATTCATGGAGATGGGGCGAAATACTTTGATACACTGTCCCCTACGGCCGTATTAACCACTTTCAGGGTCTGCCACCATACTGTCTGGCGCACATTGTCACTCAAGACATCAACCATTTTTGAAACCTCACAAGCACAATGATCACACCGAACACAAAGGTGGCGTGTTCCTCAGGAGTATGTTCAGTCTCCGCTTCGGCAGTATCTGATAAGAGGATTTTTCAATTCTTTCCTCAATACACAGAGACCAATATGACCGTAGGGGATAGTACATGTATTAATACTCGATAGATATACAACTTGTTCATCATGCTTGTATTCATCCAAGTCACTCCAAGCTGAGCATTTACACATAAGATTGACCAAGGATCTCAAAGTTGTCGGTAATCTCTGGGTTCAGGGTGGAAACAGATCTTGAGGTTATTCAGCAACCAACCCTCTCTTCTTCGAAATGAGGTAATTAACTACACAAGGGGTATCGTGAGATCCTTGAGGATATGGTGTCATATTAGGCAGAGGGATCGTTTGCTATTGTGTGGCAATTGTTCAGGTTTCAAGAACCATTTGGATATGGAAGTTGGCGTAAATCTGGAGATAGGGTGGGGTAAGGTGTTCGTGGAAAGAACTGGGAAAAGGATGCTCAGATCCTTCTCATCCGCAGTCAACTTTGCCTGGCCGCCAGTTCTGGGGTGCTGATGTTGTTAGCTGCTCAAGCTTTGAGCTGTCTACAAGCTGAGTGTTAGCTTCGTCTTTCTGGTTATGCCATAAACATGGAATTCTTGAGACAGCCAAGGGTACGATCTCGAAGCATTTGATTCCGATGGACATTTTACCCCGTGTAATAATAAACTTCCGGGCGGTTCGGCCTATTTTAAGGTGGCACATGGATGAGCGGAGATAAGATAATGTTAAATGTACTTGTGAAGTTTACTCCGACGTAACGAAACCAAGAGCTCGATAAGATACTGTATGTGTCAAAGGTGATATCAGGTTGGTGACGTGACCTGCAATCGAGGCTTCCTTAGAAACCGTAGCCGATCAGCAGACACGCAAGCGACGACTTGATGTTTTGGGATGATGGGAAAAGAAGTGCAACAGCTACTATCATCGTGCCGCAGTGCCGCCACTGGAGCCCTATATCGAGCTAGTGGCATGATAGCCATTCTATGAAAATCTTCCGCCTGGTATTCTGGTAGGGCCGAGAACCTGATGAGATTGAGATATGTCAGCATCGAATGCTGTGTGTATTATCAGACGGCGGAGGCAGTGTTGGATTAAGGTAAGGCAGGTGGATGATCAGAAGACAGGAAGCAGGCTGTGAGAACCGATCTGAAACAGTCACCGTCCCAAAGAGCCTGCCATCGCTGCAATGCAAAAAAAAAAAACGACAAGAGGACTCTGCAGGCCGCCGGGCTCAATGCCTGGCTGCTGTGGGGGGATGCTGGTGAAGATCTCTGGACGATCTGGTGTCTACATCGTCATGTGATGGACATGAGGCAGTGCTTGTGATCTAAGATCTGCTCGGGATGTGCCGATGGGTAATTCCCAGTATCTGCTCACTGGTTTCCGCACTCGAGCACACCAGTGGCGGCATAAATCAGCAGCCATGAACTCAGGCGCAGCACATGGCCTCGTCTATCCTCCCGGTCTTCCTGGCTCTCTCCCAGAGCCTGCTCCCAATGTCCGTCTGCTGTCCACAAAGGCCTTTGAGCAGCTGTATCTCTCCCACATCCTTGCCCACCCTCAGGATCATGTTCTCTTTCCGTTTTTGCATGGTCTAGAGGGCGATAACGAAGCTCAAAACTCGTTCTTTGCAACGGCACCAAACGCACGGGAGACTCATTTCTTCCTAAATTCCCAGCAGCCACGGGCAAAAGTCCCCAGGTACAGAGGACTCGTATGTGTTGTCTGTGAAGATGACATCGAAGCGGACGGAGACTCTGTGTCGCTTCGTATCCTTCGCAGAAAGAACGTACCCACAATCACTGCTCCGTCTCCCTCGAGCTCAATGTATTCCACGAGCTCAGAGTCGTTTGATGACGATTTCGACATTGAAGGTTTCTCTAACAGCACAAGCCAGGATAATCACATATGTGTTGCTGGCTCTGACGATGGGAGGATGCTCTACCAACACTCGACTCCCATGCCGCTTTTTCATGAACAAACTAAAGATAAAAACGTATCACCCGATCCCAACAATCAGTCACATATGCACCCTGTATCCCATCGCACAATCCACCCCCCTGTCCCCGCCCCTCTCACCCTCCCGTCCTCCGTCTCAAGCTCTACAAGTGTTTCAAGCGACACTGGCTTCCTCTTTGACAACTCAACACCCTCAACGTCACCAGTTACGGATGCCACGTCCGTTTCTTCGGCTCCGCTTAACCTTGACACCGCACCTGAAGGCTGTATATTAGGGTGAGTGTCAATATATCTTCCAGAACTGTCGTTTGCTTTCGTCAACTGTGGCCCATGCCAATCGACCTGGTTGGAATCATTCAAGGCTCTGCCCATGGCTGCCGTCAACAGGTTCAGTAGCTCATGATGTCGATTTGGCTACTGTGTTTCTCCTCACAAAGACTTGGTGTCCAGTTTCTCGACCTAGATCATATATCTTTGCTCTAACCCTAAATAGCATGTCAAGATATATGAGTTAACGAGTCTACTTGCACAGCCTAGAATCAGAAGTCAAGTCTGTACTTTTTCCACCACCGGTCAAGGTCACAGATCCGGCTGCACCTCCCCTACTCACGGGCACGTTTCGACCCAAAGAACTCTTACGGCGTGTCAAGGCACAGAACGGCTCCTTCGAGTGGGAATTTGCTCCAGCCAATGTTCCTGATGGAATTTCCCTTCGGAATTTCGGTATCCAGGTGGTATGCATTATACCCCTATTTTATTTTCGAATTAAATATCTATTTTTAGCCTATATATGCAACCCTTTCCGATATCGTGGTATACTCTCCCAAAGGTGCTTCCTCAGCCGCTCTAACTCTAGGGAAGCGCTTCGCTCGGGCAATCGAAATCAAGCGCAAGGAGCGACTTCGATTCCTTGGGTTTTCAGCATTACCTGATGAAGAGGATATCCACAGACTCTTGAAGTACAATGTGTTTGTCCTTGACGCGACGGAAGACGACATGAAGAAGGATTTATCACATTTGATGATGCGCATCTGTGTTGAACCAGTCACCGGTGGCCTTTTTGGTCGACAGACCCACACACGTGGTGCACATACAGATGGACCAGATGGCCACGTTATTGAACTTCTCAAGCATAATCCTCCACAAGCCAGTGGCGATGTCATTGATTTGATGGATATGGACGTCGACGTCCCTCTACCTTCACCGAAAGAAGAGCCTGCGTTTGTTCATAACACGGTCGACTTCGCCCAGCGCGAGAAAGAGGAGATGCAGGATCTGACGAAAGCCTCGGAGATCATCAGCTTGTTTCCGACATCTCTTATCAATACTCCCGTGGGCTCTCCTGGCGCGAGTCCTCTGGAGGAGAGGACGAGCACGCCGCAGCAGAGGCATCGATCCCATTCCCTCGCATCATCACATCATCCTTATCGTTCCACCCGACCATCTCACCTCCAATTTTTGCCTCAGGTTCAGCCTTCTATCACATCTCAACAAAACATTTCCTTTTCCCCTCCTCTTACCTCTAATATCGACTTCTCGTCAACTTCATCCTATTTTAACCCTGTTGTTGGTCAGGTCTTCCTTGGGAACTCCAACGACGTGCCTTTTGCCCCGGGAATCCGGAGGCCCAGTAGTACCGATGATGATCTTTTCGAGTTTGATGGTACCAACGACCCGAAAAGAGGTCTGGGATTCGATATCTGTATTGAATGTCATGAGCTTGCAACTTTCCCTAGCGCCGCCCACCTTCGAGCAGCAGACGAACATCTCAGTACGTTGGACCTCTTGTGGGCAGAGAAATACGAGCGTCAAATGCAAGAACGTTTTGATAACGGTGAGGAAGTTGACCAAGGAGATATATTACCTAGGCCGCCTCCAAATGCCTATGCTGTCATTCACCTAACTTTGCCCAGTTCGCCCGTCAATACGCAAACTACGGTGAGCTCTTTGATGCCCGTGATCCGATTCTTGGACAAATGGTTACGACCGGTTGTCCCTCCTACGTATACTATTACTCGCCCTCCCTCCCCTTCACCTCAGCCTGTACAGTCTCAATCGTCATATACAGCCGAAAATTCATGTGCGAGGCGTTGGTCATCTGTGACTTCTTTTATGCCTTCATTCAGTCCATTTTCATACTCCCCTTCACCATCCAAACTGTCTTCCGGAAACACACCTGCGACCATGACATTGCCTAATCGAAATCGATCACTTACTTCTCCTTCAACTACCCCCATACCAGCTGCTTTGAAACCTCGACCTCGACCTCGACCTACACGACCTCTCAAGATTCTTATGTACTCTTCTGATGGCTATACAGAATCTTCCGTTCCAGCTTTATCTTTACTCATGGCCATCAAAGGACTTGATCTCCCCGAAGCTTATCTAGAACTTCAAGTTGCGAAACGTCGTAGTTTCTTCGTGTATAGCAATGACCTCGGAATTTTACGAAGAATAGAAACAAGGTTGAAAGAAGATCGAGAACGGGTAGGTGGTGCTCCAGCCAACCAAAGTTCTGGTGGAAGTGTTGATGGTGGAAGTGGGACACGTGGAAGCTTACGAAGGGTGATAGGAGCAGGGAATCGGCCCACTGCAAAAAGTGTATCATTTGCTATGCCGTCGCCTATCTCCGGTACAATTCGGTTACCTACTACAATGGTGCAGCCACGACCACCTGTAAATCATGTCACTTCACAGAATCAACCGCACGTATTGCAGGAAGATATGAATGTTAGGGAAAATAATACACCAGCTTGGGAGATGGAAGTAGTGCCACAGGGTGAGAGTTGTAGTGGTGGTACTGTTGGAAATGGAGGGTCGGATAGCGGTACAATTGTGAAGGGTCGACCGAGAGCGAAGACAAGTCCATGGTTGCCCAGTACGTTTAGTGGAGATCATCAGGCATGGTTTAATGATCCTAGGTTTGATGGGAGTTTCCCGAGTCGGGTTTTGCCGTTCTTGTATTTGGGGAATTTGTACGTTCTATTTCTTTCTCGCGTCTTTTTGAGCTCACTTTTTGGTCGCCCTAGGAACCATGCGGCGAATGCATATATGCTTCACGCACTTGGCATCACACACGTCGTATCTGTCGGTGAATGTGCACTTGTACCACCCTCTACACCTTCGTCTCCATCTGCTCAAGGCGATGTGACCATGAATTCAGGAACATGTAATCCTCTTACCACTTCTGCGCATTTTATGGCTGGAAAAGGATTAGGGATGCAGGGTAATTTGTGGATTGAGGAAAGGGAAGGGAGAATCAAAGTATTGGATATCAAGGGTATTTGTGATGATGGGATAGATACACTTGAACCGCAGCTCGGACCAATTTGTGAGTGGATTGATAAAGCCCGGCAGGATGGTGGACAAGTACTCGTGCATTGTCGTGTGGGTGTCTCGAGGAGTGCGACTGTGACAGTGAGCTATTCCTTTCTTTCTTCCTTGATACGAAGTGTTAAGTATGATACTAGATCGCGTATGTGATGAAGTATCTGGATCTTCCGCTAGTCGATGCGTATCTTATTGTCCGATCGCGTCGGCTTTCCGTCCTTATCCAACCCAACATGCGATTACTGTATAATTTGTGCGGATGGGAAATTAAGCTTGCGAAAGAGCGTGCATGCGGAAACGAAAGGAAATTGAAGCAAGAATTATCGAGGACGCTCAGTTGGCCATATCTTGCGAAGGAAGTACACGCTTTAAACGAGAAATACCTGCATTAGGCCGAAGGGGAACTCATGCTTCAGGGAGTCATGGAGGAAGCGTTGATACTAACGCATGGATGGAGCCCTGCGTGGATGAGAAGATTCAAGGCCCCTGCTGATCGTGTTGGTCTCCTCTCACTCCCCTCGACTCGTTGATGGATTGTATTTTTTTGCTGTGTATTCCCTCTGCAACCATTCCCATGATGGGTCTTTTACTTATCCGCCATAATGCCTCCTACGCTGTTTTTTCTCTATCTCAGGCGTATTGAGATCATTGCTTTTTTTCTTGGTGTTTTTGTCCACTGCCTACTCATTATGTTTTGACTTGCAGCTTTTTTTCCTCTCTCTCTCTCTCTGTTGTGTTTCCATGTCCCCTCCTTGTATGTTGTATTATCACCGGTCTCTCGAGTGTGTGTGTTGTGTATTACCTGAGTTTGTGTCTAGTGTTTTTGGGCTTGCTTTTTTCGTCCCACAGCTGTAGATCAATGAATCTCATGATCTGATACGATTCATCATGTTAAGTGCAGGTCAAGAACAAACTGGGAGTTGATATCTAAGAGTCTGAGCACCAAGGTATAGACCTCTCCGATGGAGAGGGGGGGAGGAAGGTTGCCTAACATTTCTCAAGCAACTTGGGTTTTGAAGTCAAAATACCCTTAACTGGTTTCATGTCCCTGATCTAGGGATGTAGATATTTTTTCAGGAGATATCAATTATCAATATCACATAATTCTGTACTAGAAAACCTGGACATGTCCAGAATCGAACCAGCCACCCCTTCCCGCAGGACACCAACCTCATTACATCATATGACCATATATCAATGAGATGTCAGCCTTCTTCTAGATGTTATCGAGACAGAAATAGGATAGGATACAGGGTAGTAGTAGAGAGATAAAAAAAAAGGGATACAATACGTCATGAGTGCATAAATTTGTCCCTCTCCCTAAAATTAGGACATCACACTGTTGTAATTGTTGTAAGGCCAATTCAGGGTCCAAACGATTGTTTCTTCACATGAACCCTGAGAAAGACGAGTGAGGTGAAGGGAGACGAGACGAGACACGAGAGATACGTCTCTCATACAGGCAAGTCTCATCTGCCTAACCTGTTGGGTAACTTTAACGCAGTGACTTACCATATGCCCTTGAATCGAGCCAAAGCTAACAACATGGTCAAATTTAAAACAGACAGAAAACTATTGTGCCCCTTATGTTGTAATAAATCAATACTTCTTTATTCTCTATCTTGAGTGATTATGATCAATTACCTGAAATTTTCAAGATAGCGATAGCCCTAAGAAAAAGTAACGAGTCACAGAGTCACTTCTATCGTACTGCCAGTGATCAATAGCAAATTATTCCGGAATGACTAGTTTGTCGTGGTGACAGATTACCCGTGGCGGAAATGCCTAAAATCCTGGCCAGGAATCAAAGTGGATGGACTCTACAGGTCCAATCGCGGGGTATAGGCACAACCATCACGTGATATAGTGTACGCGGTATTTCTCTAAACCGAGGAATTGTCATTTTCGTTCCTGTCATTGATCAAGAACATCCAAAACACTCTCCAGCACAACTTTGGGCATTAACAACACCCTTTGCTCGAGTAACACCTCTTCTTCACTTCCTACACCTTCTCTCGTACCCATTCTCGTAACGCATCTCAACCCTAGTTCCATAGTGGCAAGTACACAGCCATGCGAATGGCCGTATTCACCGAACGCATCTATCATGGTTCGTTCATGGAATGCAGGCCCGGACAGTCCGTTAGATGACGACGAGTGGGTCGACGTCGCTGCTGATGGAGATTTACTATCACTTGGATCGATAGCTATGAGTTCGAAAGACGTGGAGAGAATTTCTTCACGCAACACTTTGGCGAGGTGAATGACGGATTTAGAGAATCGCCGGATGTGTTCACCGAAGCGTGAACGGAGACTCGTGTTAGATGAAGCTGCTGTCAAGGGTGACGACGATGAAGTAGTGGATTCGTAGGTAAGGCAGCCAGCGATGAGGAAAATGTCAGATGACCAGCGCAAGATGGTATCTGTAAGTTCGGTTATGGAGTATTCGGTGAGAGTAGGGTACATGGCGTGGATATGCTGATGGGTTAGCGCACGCCATTTTGATGACGTTGGTTGTGGCTCTAAGTAGGATTTCATGAAAATGAATTCCAAATCAGATAGCTATGCTTACCTGCAAGTGCCATGCGGTGATGGATCTGGTGAAGAAGGGAATCAGACTTGGAAGGAAAGCCGACACAAAACGAAGATAATGCGCGCGTGACACAGAGCGTAAGACAGCCTTGAAGGGCGAGTTGGACTAGTATGGGATCCTGTGAATGATCCCTGTTTGCCAGCATCCGTGCAAGGTTGGGACCCAGACGGGCAGACGTATCGTGCATGGCCTGGATCGCACGAGACGATGACGGTCGAGCGTTTCTGTCGAATGTACATACTTCCGTAGCAGCCGCAGCAAATTGTAGAATCTCTGAGTTGATATCATGGACAGCTTGGAGAACCTGGGCTCCTGACCAGGTGTCTGTGCGGGTGAGATAAACATCAGCGGTACGAGCTCTTGCCCGTTGTTCGTCTCCAGCGGTAGATATCGAGGACAGAGAGTCCGATGAGTCGGCGCCCGCGTCCGACCGCCGTCTGTCTAGATGTCGCTTGAGTCTGTCAATCTCAGAGTCTCTGGTCTTGAGCGTGTCGCGGGTATCGCGGAGAGAGCGCTCAAGGGTACGACAACGCTCGTACAGACGAGAAATTTCTGCACTTGAGCGCGTGAGGTCTGATTTTGCGTGGTCAAGTTCACGCCGCATGTCGCCAGAGACAGTGATCGGCGATGCGGAGGACGGCCGGGCAGAAGACGGCGGAGCTTCGGGGTCTCCGGCACCGGGGAAGGGCGGGAGGCGGGGCTGGCTGCCGGGCGCGTCGGCGGGGAGGCGGAGGTATGCCGGGAAAGAAAAGTGGGCGGCAAGAAAATCGCGGAGAGAAGACAAGAGTCGAGCTAGGGCCATGTTGCTGTTGGTGATCATATAATATTATATATATATATGTATATATGTATGTAAACCATCAGAACACGTCTCCCCGGCTTTTCCTTCTCCCTTTGATACCCCTATGTCGCCTCCACGGCCCTCTGCAGATACCCGCAAACCCTACCAGGGCCATACTCGTTCCCTCGTCATCGCCATCGACATCGGCACCACCTTCAGTGGCGTCTCTTATGCCTTTCTCGAGCCAGCAGTGATACCCAAGATACACGGCGTAACTAGGTAATCTCCACAGCTTCCGTCTGTCTTTTGTGTACAAATCCAGTACACTCAGGTTTCCCGGCCAGGAACATGTCGCTGGCAACACCAAGATACCCTCTATAATATACTACGATAGACATGGCAAGATGATGGCTGCTGGCGCGGAAGCTGATACCGTTACCATCCAAGCCCAGGCCGAGGACGAAGCATGGATCAAGGCTGAACTGTGGGCAGATTCTCCCTTCTGCTTTGGACACTGACACTTACAATTAACTCAGCTTCAAACTTCGTCTTCGCCCCCGCACCATGCGCCTCAACATGAATGGTATGCGCCTCGGTCCCCTACCCAAGCGCAAGACTGCCGTCCATGTCTTTGGTGACTTTCTTGCATATCTTTATCGCTGCACACGCAATTTCATTACCGATACCCATGCCAACGGTGCTGTTCTCTGGAACCAGGTCGAGAATGACATCCAATTTGTCTTGTCACATCCAAACGGATGGGAAGGCGCTCAGCAGAGCAAAATGCGAAGAGCTGCTATATACGGCGGTCTGATTCCCGAATCAAATGAAGGCAAGGCTAGAATCAGATTCGTCACTGAAGGCGAGGCGAGTCTCCACGCCTGTGTTCTGAATGGCCTCGCTGCGGATGTTCTTTCTGTGAGTATAGAATCTTTTTTGGGCATTTGGTCAAAATCAAATCGGGGATCTATCTCCAATCATAGAACCCTTCCAAGCATGGATTTCTGATTGCTGATGCCGGAGGTGGAACACTTGATATCAGTGCATACGCAATCAGGGCCACATCTCCCCTTGTTATAGAAGAAATCGCTCCTCCAGATTGTATTTTTGCTGGTTCTGTATTTGTATCTCGTCGTGCCCGTGAATTCCTAGAAGGTATGCATGTTTCAGTTACCAGATATTCAGATTCTAATTATCATGCAGGAAAACTTAAGAACTCGCGTTATGGCACTCCAGACGCACTTGATCACATCACACGCCGTTTCGACGAAACCACTAAACGCCTCTTCCGTGAACGTAAAGACCTACAATTCGTTCCTTTCGGTTCTCCTCTCGACAAAGATCCATCTGCCGGTATACGAGGTGGACAGCTTAAACTGACAGGCCAAGAAGTAGCGGATCTATTTGAACCATCTGTCAATGGTGTGTGTTCCACACCACATTCTCTCAGGATCTAACTATGTTCTAACTATGTTGTGTCCTTGTTGTCTTGTCAGCTGCATTCAGTGCCATCAAAGCACAAATTGAGGCTTCTCAGGGAATGATCAAGTCTGTATTCCTAGTTGGTGGTTATGCAGCTTCACCCTGGTTATTCGGGTACGCTGTGCCTTTTCATTGCTATTACCACCTCCTGACCCCTCAGTTTAACTTTAGACAATTACAAGAACGATTAGCACCATGCGAAGTCGTGGTCAGCAGGCCTGATACTCAGACGTGCGCTCACTACTATTTCCTTCCCCATTTTCATACTAATTCATGTTTTCTGCGTCATAAAACATACAGATCAAAAGCAGTTGCGGATGGCGCCATTGGATTTTACTGCGATCACCACGTCTCAGCACGCATGTCCAAGTTCATGTACGGTGTTGAATTTCTGCGAGAAATGGATCCCAGGGATCCGGATCATGTCGCACGAAAGGAGAGACTGTGTGAATTGCCGAGTGGACCCAAATTATTGCCTGATGCGTTTGATTGTATTTTGTCAAGGGTGAGTACAGATTGGACTGGTTCATCAAATTAAGACAACGCTGACCAGCTTGTTCGTGTAGGGTGTGAGAGTGAAGGAATCGACAGTGTTCACGAGGAAGTACTGCACAGAATTGACGAGTCTTTCAATGTTGTCGGTATTTGAAGTTGAGATTTGGTGTTACAGAGGCGGTGGTGATACGATACCATTGTGGATAAACAGACAAGCTGGTACGTGCTTGTGAAGTCATATTTCCACTGCCCATGCTTATCAGATGCATCAGATAATTTTTCAACACTGTGCGTTGTGCGCGCTGATTTGTCACCTTTAGAAAGTAGTGCCGAGCCTAAGGCGGGCACGGCTGGGAAGACATATTGGACAATTGTATTCTCTGTTGAGATCCAGTTTGGATTGACAGAATTTAAGGCTAGAATTAAGTGGGTAGATAACGTACGTTTCTATCACTCTGATGCGTCCTCTTCTCTTAAAATTTTCTGTTATTACAGGGTATGACGAAATAGTTAGTAGTCCTTATTCTCTTTATCCTCTCTTCATCCTGACATCTGCATTCCAGTGGACCAGCGTCTATCATTTACAACGAACGTGGACATAGGGCAGATGAAGACGAACCTGATGTATTCCCAGAAGACGAAGCTAACACTGTGGTTACCGACAACAGACCTCGTTCTACTGCCGTCAACCGATCTGAGCCTGTGTCTCGCACTCGAACACCTGTTACGGAATCAGTTAACCACGGTCTGAAACAACCGAGCATTCCACCGTCAGCTGTATCCAGTCGACGTCCTTCAACGAGTCATACTCGAAGTGAAATATCCCATGCCTCTGGAACTGGTCCTGTTATACCTGATGTTGCGAGGTTGTCGGATAGGGATCGGTCGATTTCCAGGGCACACTCTGTTTCTTCGAAGAATGGATATGACAGCGATAGGAGGACTGTTTCATCCTCGTCGAGGAGTAAAGATAGGGATAAGGATCGTCGAAATGAGCGTACGGAGATGCCCAGAGCTACGCCCAGGATTGGTGAAGCCTTGACAGCTGTTTGGGGTGCTGATGGTGGTTCACAGCATGTATCACCGAGACATAGTGCACAACCATCACCTGCTTTGGGAGTGACTGATCCTCCTCCTGTTGGTGGTTCTACAACGCGTGGAAGCTCGGTTTATGGTGGAAGTGGGAGTGATAAAGCCAAGAGTCCTAGTCAACACTCTCTGCGATCGTCACACCATACATCACACCACAGCAGGAGTCCTTATGTTGAAACGATATCTACGACGATCGCGAATCCGCAAGGTCATTCTCCCTGGGATGCAGAACCAAGCAGTGGTAATCCTCGATCTCGTACCATATCCAATGTTTCTGGCCACAGCCGTATTCACACTCCTCATATCCACGCCTCAAGCAATCATACTCCCCAGTCTCATACTTCCATTCTCAATCATGCTCGATCGGAAAAGGAGAGAATACCAGGACTTTGGGACGATGCACCACCTTCTGCGTATGGTGAACCACCACAAACGCCTTGGGAAAAGACCCCGGCTCAAGTGTCACGTTCATTAGGAGATGAAGACAATATAACGGTGTTGTTGTCTACTACCACACCTGGAGAAGCAGGACATCGTATGGAGTTGCCACCACCAGAGACTTTGAGTAGGAGTGTCAGTTTGAGTGGGAACAGTGTACATGGTGATGGCGGCGATGGCGGTGATGATATTCCTCTGGATGCGGTGAGTGGCTGGGGAGGAGTGAAAACTCCTCGATCGACTCATGCTACTCTTGCTACTGTTGGAGAAATTACTGGCGATGATCTTGCTGCTTTGCGACAGCAACAGCAACAGCAACAACAATCGCAGTGGAGTGATGACATGCAAACACCTGTTCCTCCAGCTACTGTTGTTACACCCGCACTGTCGACTACGAGTTCGAAAGGATCAAAGAAGACCACTTCAAAGAGATCGAGGAAAAATTCGACCGCTACAAGCGTGTTATCGGATGTGAAGGCTGCTTCGCCCGTGAAATCTGTGATAAATGTTGATAGTGGAGGAGAGGGTGAGGGTGGAGGTGAAAGTGTGGTGGGTTCACCGAATTTGTTGGCTGATGCTCCTGGTATTGGTGGACATTTATCGCCTGATAAACAGACCTGGAGTCCCTCAAATTCTACAGCCGTTATTGGGATACAAGGACCTCCCGTTGATGCTCATGTTGGTGGTGGTGATGGTGATTTGAATTGTAAATTGACGGGTGAAGGAGGTGGTAGTAATTGGGGCACTAGTGTTGACAACAAGGTGGATAGTGATCCATCGCATTTGAGCAATCAACCATCCTCAGCCAATAACGAAATATTAACTCGCGAAATCACTCTTTCTCCTGCTCCTCTCGCGGTTGTTACTACTTCGCTTTCTCCTCCTCATCAATCACCAGCACCGGTTCCGACACCTCCTGCTCCTATCGATACTCAAAACGAAGTCATTGAAGATACCACTCAAACACACAGATCATCGGGGACTAAAACTCCCAAGAGCATTGGGTCAAAAACACCTAAAACACCAGCGAGTGAAATTGCTAAAACACCTGTTATTGGTGGGGAACCGGGTAGTGCTGAAGTATCTACACCTACTACACCTACTGCTACGCCTACGAAGAAAGGGAAGAAGAAGAAGGATAAAGGGAAGGCTGCGGCTGCGGCGGCAGAGGAGGCAGAAAGGAAGAAGGAAGAAGAAGAAGAAGCTGACAGAGAAAGAGTTAGATTGGAACAGGAGGAACAGATGAGAGTTGCGAAAGAGGCTGAGGAGGAAGAGGCTAAGAGGCAGAAAATTGCTGCTGCTGAAATGGAGAGGCTGGCGAAAGAGGAACAGGACAGGTTGGAGAAAGAGGAACAGGACAGGTTAGCGAACGAAGAGAAGCTGGCGAGAGAGGAGAGGGAGAGGCTGGAGAAGGAGCAGGATCGATTACTGAAGGAAGAGGAGGCAAAAGAGATTGCAAAGCTGGAAGCTGAAGCAGCAGCAAAAGCACAGAAAGAGGTGGAAGAAGCTGAAGCAAAGGCGAAGGAAGAGAGAGAGAGAGAGAGAAAGGAGAAAGAGGAGATGGAACATGAGATGCGGGAGGCTGAGGAACGTGCTGCGAAGGAGAAAGCGGAGCAAGAGGCAAAAGAGAAGGCAGAACAAGAGGAAAGAGAGAAGGCAGAACAAGAGGCGAAAGAGAAAGCGGAGCAAGAGGCGAAAGAGAAAGCGGAGCAAGAGGAAAGAGAGAAGGCAGAACAAGAGGCCAAGGAAAGAGAAGCTGCTGAGCAGAAAGCTGCCGAGGAGGCAAAAGCAAAAGCTGAAGAAGAAGAAAGGGAAAGGACTGAGCGAGAAGCTCAAGAGAGGGCTCAACAAGAAGAAGCGAAGGAAAAGGCTGAACGAGAGGCTCAAGAACAAGCTGAAGAGGAGAGAAAGGCAGAAGAGGCTCGAAAAGCCGAGGAGATGAGGAAGGCAGAAGAGGAACGCTTGGCTCGGGAAAAGTCTGAACAAGAAGCTAGAGCGAAGGAAGAGGCAGAACGAGAGAATGAGGAAAGAGCGAAGAAAGAGAATGAGGAAATGGAAATAGAAGAGGGGCAAGATAAAACAGCCACTGCAGCTGGTGAGGAAAGCGGTCGGAACTCAATATTCAATTTTGGAGGCACTGGATGGGGTTTGTCAGGTGGCCCTGGTGGCGGTTGGGGATTGGGTTCATGGGGCGAAAAGGCTAAGTCAAAGGCCCCAAGTATTAAGAGTGCATTTGGCAGCGCTTGGGGAAGTTCGACCTTCGGTAGTCTTGGATTCGGCGACGCTGGCAGGGACTCTCAGTTGTCTCCGGAAGAACTGAAACTCATCGACATTAGCGGCGAGCCAGCTAAGAATTCTTCGTCTCTCTTTGATGATTGGGACCATGTTGCAACAACCCCTAGCAATTTAGCTAATGATCCACTCGATACACCAGCCACCGAGCACGCAGGTGATACTAACACAACCCACGATCCACCACCCGTTCTAAATGATCAAGCACCCTCGGAAGATCAACATCGGGTCCCTTCACCATCACTGGCTACTGTACCCACTGAATCTACCAAAATACCAACTGCTGAGAACACCGAGACCAGCACAGAAACTCCTTTGAATGCTGACGCCGATCCCCACGGCGACCCGATTGCCGCCAAAGAGTCGACTGCTCCAGGAACACCTGCTGTTGAAGGCACGATAACTCCAGACACTCCCGCTGCTCGAGACGCGACGGGTCCGGATGCCGAAGAACCTCCAACCGCGACTGCTGAAGACGACTGGAATATTCCTGTTAAAGTGAAAAAAGGCAAAAAGAAGACGGGTGGGAATAGTGGAGTTGCAACACCGAATCCTGATGGAAACGAGGCTTCTGGTGCAGGTAAAAAGAAGAAAAAAAGAAAATAGAGATCATCTCCAACGATTTTTACGACTTATTTATGTGTAATATACATTCGTTCTTGATTCTGTTGTCACTACTTACACATCAATGTAATACAGTGTAGTTAATGCAATGAAATCAAACTGCTTGCTGAATTCTGACCTTGGATAGTTTGGCTTGAAACCACTCTTGATTTCGTTGACAATCTACCTAATATTGGTGACACGACTCAAGGTTTCTCGCCCGCTCCAATAAATGAGACCTCCCCCAGTGATGGTCAGTCACTTCCCTGGACGCGGTTCAGTTGAAGAGCATAACAAGCCACCACCATCCATGCAAAGATCTATGACGCTGGGCAAGAGATGGAGGAGCTGAAATTAGAGGCAGAGCACTTTGGTACTCGACTTCGAGTCAGGCAGCGACTCAAGGATATACTTGGATTGGGCTAGAATTCTTCCCAGTTCACATCTATAAAGTCACCATGATGACCATCTATTCTTAAGCTATCATCAACCAAGCTTCGACTCAAAAGAAATAGCAGAGCCCGTAAGGCAAGACTAACACAAGGCTCATAAATGAAACCCCGCTATATTTTACCTGATACTGAATTACGACAACAAACAGTAACACATAACTCCAGTGGTTTCAAGGAGCAAGGAGATTGTTAAGGAATTCCTTGCCAGCAGTCTTTGGTGCCTTGGGCTTCTTGGTACTCTGCTTCTTAATGCGCTTCTGATAAACTGAAAGAAGAAGATGGTGAGCAAAAATGACCAAATGGTAACACAAAAACGATTTACGTAGTTGGTGCCTGATCTGTGTCTTAGCGTAGGGATTGAGACGGAAAAGAATGCTCCTGTTGACCAAGGCATTCTTCTTTTGAGTCCAGGGACGCTTCTGTACTTTTCTACCGGCGGGACGAACAACGGATTGGATTTCGTCGCTGTTGATGAGACGGGTAACATCAGGGTTAGAAATCTTGGCGGAAGGGAGACTAAAAAGATGAAAATCAGTTTCAAAGGCCTTGAGGGAAAAGAGTGAGTGTCACATGTAATCCTTCTTGAAGTCAGAGACTTGGTCGAAGGTGCCAAAGACCCCATCAAGAGCCTGGAAAGCACCTTCTGTCCAGATGACAAAACGGCCAATATGACCACCAGGAGCAAGCTGAAGGAGATTGAGCCTTTGGACATTGACAAGCTCGACACCGGGAATGTTCCGGAAAGCTTTCACGATACCCTTGTCCTCATTGTAAACAACAAGGGGGCCACGACGTTGACGATGCCTACGATTCCTGAGTTTTCCCTTTCCAGCGCGGAGCTTGCGAGAATTAGAGACTTTGACAACATCAGCATGAGCTTTCAATGCCTTCAAGAGGGCAATTGCCTCCTTAGTCTTAGTGAACGACTCAGTGGCACTGGAAACAACAAGAGGAACTTCCTCAATTTGCTCGATACGGTGACCACGGGCAAGAACAAGAGCAGGAAGAGCTGATGCTGCAAGAGCGGCGACGGTAGCGAAACGGCGTTGGTTCTGGTTAACTTTAACGTGCCACTTGCGCCAGGTTTTTGTGGGAGCGAACATGCGTCCTCCTCGGCACATGTTACCGAAAGCAGCCTATGTTTCTACACTGAGTTTCTTCGCTAAGAATTATGAAATGAAGGAAGACATACCTGTCCTGAACGATGGGTCCCTCCTCCACCAACACGGGGAATACGGGCAACAGCACGACCAGTACCCCAAGATTCAGCGGAAGTTTGGTGACCGGCCTTGGCGCTCACGGCATAGGCCTGCCTCCTATTCTTGGCAATGCTCTCTGGAGACCATGAGTCCTCTCCCCGGAACAACGGAATAGTTTGAACTCACTGTGTACCTGCCTGACAACGTCAAGCCGAATGGGGGCGGTCAAGACTGCAGGTAGAGGAAGGGAGGAAGACGCCTCTACGGTAACATAAGCTCAGCACTGCGAACGACGACGACGAGGAGAAGCATACCGCCAGAAGAGGAGCGCACGGAGACGGTGGGGCGGGATGCCATTGTTGGATCTTGTAGTCTTGATTATCGTCTACCACGAGTACTGAAGATTCAGTCCGGAAATTTAGGCTTTTGCCGAGAGACTGTATAGTTTATGATTTCAGTCATGTGCCTCATTTCACTCTCCATCAAGAGTTTGCGGCTCAAACCATTGGCAGTCGGGCTCTTAGCACCACACATATTTTACCCAGATTCAAATTAGCTAACTCGCAACAAAGAAATTAATCGATTACGTCCTTCAGTATACCATGTCCATTCTCGAGGCGCAAATATAGCACAGCATGGGACGGAAAGTAAAATCTAGTTCAACTGCTTTGCTTATAAAATGTTACTTGGAAATTAAGTCATTTTCAATAATTGGCTATGACTGTTTAAGACCAAATAGGGTGATAATCCCTAGGAATCATACCTGTGTTGGTTTCAAATCATTTTCCACAAGGATTCGCTGCATTATGTGATGTGCTGCCAATATGTCACGTTCGAAACCCTTGGTTTTAATCAATGTCCACTGTTTCCACGGTCATCCGGAACCCAAGTTCGTTCCATCCAATTTCCCGGATCACATTCGACCTTGAGTCACACAGCACAGAGGCAGAACACTGCAGTCTCCATCTCCTCTACAAACTTATATCCTCATTCTTCATTGATCCGTACGAACTTGGTCAGCATCACGAATCCTACACATTCGTGCAATGGGGACCCACAGAATTGGAAAAACCTACTCATGCTGTCCAAAATTCCGACACGAACGTACTACTTACTATTAATCTTCCTCATGAAGAGGACAAAATGCTCCGATTTGACGTGGATGTTCCTCTACATGTACGCTATTTAGCTCCATTACCCATGGATGCACCGCTCTTGGATTCAAGAAGCTATCAGCATCTACCATTTGAGAGGCCACAAGCTTTCTTTGCATGTCCACGAGGTCTGTTTCCTCCTCCTCCTCTCTCTCTCTCTCTCTCTCTCTCTCTCTCTCTCGCATCGATGCGCTCACTAAATCTTCTAGATTTCGGCCAGGAATCGCCTTCGGTACCACCGACCCATATTCCTGCAACCCAACTCAATGAAGCAAACCTGATGCTCAACATAACCCAATTCATTCATATACCATATTTACCAAATAACCCGACAGATGTTATCCACATACCCGTAGGCAAGAGAGGGGACCTAGTCGCCGTACAGGTCACCACAGCTGCTGTTGTTCTTCTGACGTTTTTGTGGGTCGGCGCTGCAACCATCCAGCTCTCTCAGCGTCTATTTGGGAGTTCTCTTTTAAGACGTTCGAAGGCAGATTGAGGTTGCTCATAACACCGTCTTGAAATGGTAAGGACATCAATTCTATCTGTGCGTACTTTTCTGCCATGTCAACTTTTCCAGGTGCTGGCATTGTTGTGTTTCCCCTGCTTCCTATTGGAAATTTTTGGAAAATGGAACATGCCCACAGGAGTGGATGGATAGCGGATAGCGGATAGGTGTGCCCGGAATTTTCGGATCAGCTATGGACCGATCGTAACTGCTATAATACTTTGTAACATAATCGAACTAGCCACTGCCCACATTGTACTAGTGATGTTACTTAGATGGCCACAGCGCATGAGAAGCCAATGCACATCAATGGTGCATTCAGTCCACGTTGAAAACAGGAGGATTCATTATACATGGACCGAGGAGATTCATGGTTACAGCCCGAATTGATCTCTTACTTCTGAACAGAGCCAGGTCAATGCTGCATATGCTACACCTAACCCAAATTTCAAGTGCAAGACAGTTCGTACGCAGAGCTGATACAACCCAGGTTTTGGGACCCCCAACCTCCAGTAATACTTACACAACAACAACTCTTACAAGCATCTTGGCATGTGCAATGCCTATGATGGCTTTGATTTACTTAGCGGGCCTTTCTTGGGTATATCGATATTCTGTAGAAAATCCCAGACCAATCAACAAGGTTTCTGGATATCGACTTCAGCGTTTTGCACCCCGTACGTCTTGAGCCTCTGACCGTGAATAATGTGGCCACTGAACGGTGACCCAGTCATATACATTTTCCTTGTTCTTGCGAGTCTGGCAGAAGTATGCATCATGCTCTTTCTGCACTCCGATTGCTGGCTTGATTTTGGTAGATCACGACTTGCAGCTGGCTGTTATGCCAGTACGACCTTCATCACAATTACCCAAATGCTACTTTACATTCGGGTACCATCTTCTTATTGTAAGTAGAGCCGTTTCTAGTCACTACACGTCGTAGCTAAGTTGATTTCAATTCGAGATTTACCGCATGCTGGACGACAGCCACGGCGGGTATATTCTCTTTTCTCTTCATCCATCCCGTTTGGTCGAAGTACCCTATCTCCTCTATTGGTTCCCAGGTATTATGGGTAGTTGCTACATGGATGCTGTGGATCGTTGGAACGGGTCTCGTTAATGCTGCAGTACCTTCCTTGCTCGTTAAGGGCAACTGCAAGGACATAGTCTACTGTGGTCAAATCCGCGCATTATTTGGTAAGTAACTTATCCTCATTGGATGTATCTATCACTCACAGGCGCACCACTCAAGCCCTCGGAGTGGTCCAGAGGTGAGGCATCTCTTATGAATAATGGGAGGTTACATAGATGATCATTTATCGATAGCCTGTCATTGACTTCAAGCGTGGCTATTATGGCATGGCTCGCCTGGAAATCCACACGCGATGTCCTCCAACCACGGACAACCGATATATCCCTGAAGTAACTACCCTATACCACGAGCTTGGGGTATGAAAGGTTTCTCCGTGGTGCTGGGCTTGTTTCCACGTTCTCCGCTTGTGAGGATAATGTTGTTCGATCTTACATGGTATCCTATGATCAATGGCTATACATCTATGACTCTTGTCATAGATACTACGTGTGGTACACTGACTTGACATCATGGTTCATACATGACTAAGAACGAGGGCCGGATCGCATCGTTCGTATACACTACGAGTTCATCGTAGTTCAGACTTCCACCCTTTTCAGCAAGAACCTTGATAAAATTCTTCAGATATGTCCATATAGATAAAACTCAGTAAAACTCACGGAATCGTAGCCAGCGGGAGGTGACGTGAGTGATGTGAGATCGTGAGTTAATTTGTAACCCTTTCCGACCACAACTTTGTTCAGAAGAATCGCTTTGAGACTTGACTTGCAGTCATTCTGCGAGTAATCATTGGATCTATTGGTCTCGAATTGGTAAATCAAGAAATTCAGTCAAAAATGACTGACTTGGACGACGTTGAGGAGGTATAAATGCCACGGCCAAATCTGTCACGAAGGGAAAAATGTTGAGGCATGATTCAGATCTACAATATAAGATACATCATACCTTCCCCAGCCTGTCTTTTTTCCGAACAAATTCAGATCGTAAGACGTCCGAACAATGCAACACAAAGAGCAGGTTGACGACGAGCACAGCTGTGTTTGTCCCCGGTCTCCGAGATGGCACTCCCGGCGTGTACCATGCCAACGACGGTTCTCATTACCAGGAGACCGACCTTGGTTTACGAATTGACCACGAGTTTCAACTGCCGCTCTGTTCTGTCCGTTCATCTATCAGTCTCCATGCTCAGTTCAAGAGCTTACTTATAGGTATTATAAGTGGAGAGCGATGAAGCAGGGGGGCATATCTTGTAGACACGGCGAACAGGCGGACACTGCGTTGAGTGGCGCCAAGATGCCTTAAATTGATCTGCGACTGAGGAGGAATGAGTCTCATTATCCATTCTCTTCATATGAAATCAACTACTTACCACTCCTGAAAGTGTCATGTCCTGTTGGAACTTCGAGAACCATGGGTCCCATTTTCTCAGCTTTATCAATACAGACTTGACTGCAAAAATGAGATAGTTTCATCTTTGGAACATGTAGACACATAAGACAGAGTGTCTCGCCGAGCCTACGGGAAAGGGTATATCGACAAGGGGAAGGATTGTAATATTTATACTTACTTCTTATGTGCAATGGAACAGTATTCACCGAGAGAGCCGTTCGCATTTGCATGAACCGCGTTTTGACAATTTGGAGCTTGACAAATCCTTGGCGCTTCCCACTACTCAGCATTTCTTTGCCATCTGGTCCGTGAACAACCTACCCTTAGATGCTGGTACTGTTCCGCAGACGGTTTGCCTCCGTGTGGAGCCATTTACCTGGCTATTAGCGTTTCTAGCACATGCCTTGCTGCAGAAAGGATGTGTCTTCATCCCATCGAAGTACTTGGGTCTCACGGAGCAAAACTACACCACGAAGACAAACTATCACGAGGCTGGTGAATGACTGGGGAACTCGGACTTACATCACAGTTCGCTCCTGGTACTGTCGTCTGAGGTGGTTGATTACCCATCGCTGGTGTCCAATTCTTCAATTTGTCCTTGCTCGCGCAAGTCTTTCCACAATATGGATGGACTTTCGCACCATCAGTGTACTTGGGTCGAAGGTGGCAAAACTATATCAGACTTAGAAACACGAGACATAGAGGCCGAAAGGGGCGTACGTCGCATAAAGTATTACTGAAGTTTCCAGGACTAGAGCTGACAGAAGACTGTCCATTGGTAGTCAAACCAGGCAAGTTTATTGGCGCCGATGGTGCAGCAGAGACATTCAACGGAGTTGGCTGTGAGATTACAGGCGCTGCCTGAGGTGGTGGAGCTTGAGAAGGTTGGTTTCCAGTAAGCCTCGCTGCAAATGAGGGATATGTAGAGACAGCTGTGCCAAGGAGAGACAAAACAGTAGGGATATGTGCCGCCATACCAAAGATGAGGGTTGTATATACTCAGCTCAAGTCACCTGAAACGGAATTATGTTCAGAAATCCTGCCAAGAGTTGCTGCATCTGAGGTGCATTTATAAGTAGGTGGCGTGGTAAGTGGATGGAACTGGCTATTCAACGATATCAATGAATTTCGAAACGGAGAAAGGAACAACGAGGTTATAGCATGCTCTGCACGAGGTGAGAGTTGAAATTGATCAGGAGTCATGATTTAATGAACACGAACTTTGACTGCTTAATCATCCTTCCTGTATTATGGTCTCTTTTGTCCAGAGTGTCGTTCACTGGAGCGGAAACCGTGGCAAGATGGCAGCAATCGATTTATGCGAGGTATCTTCAATTAGTTGTATCCTTTCTACTAGATAAACCTTGACACTTGACATTAATCCATCTAGATTTGTGGATTGAAGCCAAAATTTGTTGAGAAGGGTTTCAAGCATCCGTATTGCAGTAGGACGTGTGCGAGGAGTAGTGGGCAAGGTGCATCTCCGACAGCATGTATCTTTCCTGGTTGCCGTGCAACTGGAAAACCAGCCTTTTCTGGTTTTTGCTCAGAGGACCATGCCGTGTCAGTTGTTTTGGTTGAAAAAGATTCTAAGGGATGATTAACACCGAGATGATTTAATTGTAGGGCGGGCGTCCGTCAAGGGCAAGTAGATGGCTGTACTCGGTGTGGTATACAACCTGCAGTTGTGGGTGAGCTCTGCGTGGCGTGTGATCGACGAGCCCGTGCAGGTCCTCGGTTGCGAGAATTGAATACAGATAACGCAGTCTTCAAGCATCGTATGTTCAATTCAGTTTATGTTTTCCAGATGTGACATGTCGACCTTCCTGTTGTCTCTAGTCCGCACCCAATTCATCAGCGAATGGGAAACTACGGACGAGAAAATGCCTACATTTGAGAAGGCTTACGAGGTAATGCTAACTCGGGATGTGCGCATCCGCCATGACACGTATCGGTATGTGCGACTCGACATTTGTGTGCTCAATCACATCACATCTCACAACACGTGCATTTCACGGTTTAGGGTCAAGATTCCGGAATCAAGGGAGATTCGAACATTCCATAGCGCACTCTGCGTCTGTGATCTCGGATACGCAGACAACAATCTCTGTAGTCGGCCTACATGTGGAATTTGTTGCACCATAAAATCTGGTTTTAAGTCTCTTGCCTTCGGCAAAACATCAATGCAGGGGAGGTGAGGGCCAGGGCATCTTTCAACGGTGGAGTATTGATTAAGCTTAATCGTCTCTGAAAGGTTTGGAGAAGGAATTTATTCTTACAGGAACCCTGCTAGTGCCGACAAGTTCTCTACGTCTTGTACGACCTCACCCTATCGTGTGATGATCGCTTGCGACACCGTTGTCCTCTCGGGGCAAGTTCATGAGGAAGATGACGTCGGCGTGAGTGTTTTCATCGTGGTAAGGTGACTAATCTATATTTTAATTCGATCCTCAATAGATGGACGAGGAGTCCATCTTCACACCAGTGGCTGATGGAATACTTCCTGCCTATGTCATCATGTACACTATTTAGGCATTGAGATTGACACCCGGGGATCAAGCCGAACCGGATCTCAGTCGGTGTTATGTTATGTTGCTATCGGTGTATGAAAAAGTGATTTTAACACTGCTTGAAACTTTGGTTTTGGTTTCAGGGGTTGAACATTGTCGACATACACGACAAGAAAGGCTGGGCGAATTGCATCGTTGTTATACACTACCGTCTCTTCGTAATTCAAATCTGCGCCTGGCTCACCAATAATCTGTGAGCGTGAATGAGTTTTGAGACTGAAGTAACTAGAAGGGTGGCTTCACAGAGTGGCAGCCAGCTAGTGGCGCGGTCCGATAAATGGCATTGCGTAAGCGCCTTTCGGGATTACCGACGACTACTCGGTTGAGAAGGACTGCGCGAATTGGCGTCAGTCGGTTGATATTCTGTATATAATCGTCCGCCTCTAAGGCATTCATATCAGGAAGGGTTGGAATTAGAAGACAATATTTTCCCTACTGGACGAGACAGAGGTAGCGTAGATGCCGGTCCCGAATCTATCGCGAGTAAATTCATGGGCACTACAATCTGTTTGGGTATCTGCACCTTCTGAATTTATTTTTCTGTCCTTTTCACAGCGTGAGCTGTTAAGGAGGACTCAGAAATCTGACAACATACCACATTTACTGATATCAAATGAATTGCGAACTATACAACATAGGTGGCACTCTGGGAGCATACAAAGATTTGTGCTAGCCGGATCTTCTCCAAGAGAACAAGCGCGATCGGTGCCATGAAATAGAAATTGTTCGTTGGGAGAAATGAACGTGTGGGAGGAGATGTCAGACAAGTCAATACAAACACGATCTCTGGAGGAGATCACCACAGACAGATTTCGACAAGTACAAATGAATGCTGACCGGTGTTGATAATATGGCATGTGAAAACTCGGTGGAGATATAATTCTGAATATTGTCTTTATTCGAGGTTTCCTCTTGTGAGGATGTTTCCATCCATCATAAAATTGTCGTTCCACTGATGCGCATAGGAGATATGAGAGATTGGTAGTCACGTCATCAAGGGAACTTTACCAGTAGAATAGTCTGCCTCAGTTGAACCAAGTACATGAAGTCTGCTGGTGGTCCAACGACCCCCTCGTTGATTCTTGGGATTTGCAGAACAGAATGGGTCGCAAACTATCAAATCTTGACGCTGGTCCATGTTTGTGCACCTCGTCTAGCCAGGAGCCAGCTATATACCCAAGAAACAAAGTGCAACCACGATTTGGCTAGCACTCAATTCAGGCCCGAATCAACCAGAACCGGAGTGTTTCACGAGAGGGCACATGTGAATCGCATGGCACTGAGTCCCATAGTCCCATAGTGAGCGCTACAAAGATACTAGTTAGCATGCTTTACTCACGAGGCAAACGTTCTGATAAATGATTACTAGTGGTCTGTATATTATCATGGTGCACGAGGATCCAAGCACCAACAACAAGCGTTCTTTCCCTACTTCAATCTACCGAGTTGAGCTTGATCTCCATCCCGTAACCACCTGCTAGACTTTTATTATACATGTCATCCCGCAAGAGAATGTCTGTCTTCACATCGCATTCAGAACCACAGACCCCTGCAGCCCTTATAACACCTGCATCGCCGACTGGGACTCCTCCGGTCAGATATCGCGTCGAAGAGCGTACTCGCACCGTTTACGTTACATCCGATGTGCCACCGGCTCAATGGGACCTTGGTTCGCTTTTTCCCCAATGTGGCAATGGCCATGGTACTGGTGTAGAGCCAGTTCGACGTACGCGATCCAGGATACAAACTCAATATATCATCACTGAAGAGATCGATTCTCCCTCTCGATCTCAACCTCGATCAGCCCCGGCTATGCTCCCCATACAAGGACAACACTCTCGTCATTCAAATCCTCCATCGCCTCTCGTATCATCCCACAATAATCCCTTCAAAGGGCTGCGTTCGCGTATTCTATTTTATCACAAGCAGGATCCACATTATGGTTTTACCAACTTCTCCCCTCATAATGTGAGATATAATGGCAAGGTATATCCCACCAGTGAGCATCTATTCCAGTCTTTCAAGGTTCGGTTCCCTAGACTTCTTTGAACTTCGTCTTAATTTTTCTCAAGTTCCAAGGTTATCGGGATGACCTAGCCGAGCACATCAGACTGTATTCACCATTCCCGAGTGTGGCATTTTCAGAAGCCCGACGATTCCCAGATCACGTTAGACCAGATTGGAGGAATGTCAACATACGGATGGTATGACACCCCGATAACCAACCTTTCCACTCATGAATACATGTCTATCCAGATGGATGAAGCACTGTACCATAAGTTTACACAGCATAATGACCTGAGAGCAGAACTTCTCGCTACTGGTGACGCTGAACTCGTGGAGGTGAATAATCCCTTTGTAGATGCCATGTTCCATTTACTGAAATGAATCACATAGGATTCTGACAAGGACTCTTTTTGGGGTATAGGGGCGGATGGGAAGGGCTCAAACGAGCTCGGGAAGGCTCTAGAGCGCCTGAGGATCAGGCTTCGAAAAGAGGGGCGTTGAAGATCTGACATCGTCCTTTTGCCTCGTGTATATCCTCAGTGTGGACACAACTATTGATCTTGCTTTTGAAATCTGACGCATGTGTTCCACGTCAATCTGTTTGCTTCAGTAAGTATGCTAATGCTATTCAATGTCCGCATATGTGGTATAACGCCATGAGGTTGGCGTATGTTATCGACACATATAATCTAAGCTCCAGTTCGTCCAAAACCCATCTCAGTCGGCAATTGCAGTATATCTATCGCACGTAGAATGGTTACACAAGCTGTCCCAGCCATTCAGCTATGTGATGTAAGCACCAAGGGTGTCCTTCATCGTCTTTGACCATTGACATTGAATGTGTTCCAGCACTGCCATCAGAAACCCAAATTCAGTAACCATCAATACTGTTCCAGAACGTGTGCTACTCAGGCAGCAACTCTCTGCAATGTCAGTAGCAGATAACATATGGATGCCTAATACTAAAGTACCGTCAATAGCAATGCCATAAGAAACAGAAATTCCAGAATTTTGATTACTGCGGCAAGTACTGTGCATCCGTCGCCACCGCGGGGAACAGTGCTAAACCAAGTAACCCCGCTGCAAACGGTTCCACCACGAAGAAAGGGAGCTCTGGCAACAAGCCCGCTGCGGCGACCATCGATCCCATTCAAATTGCCCGTGGGTGAAATATACATTGCGCGACCTTGTCTATGAACTCACAATTATGACACTCGTTAAGAACTTGTTGTTCAGCACGTCCCTCAGATCCAGTCGTTGCTAGCTAATGCCCAGGGTCAAGGCTCTTCTTCCACCTCTACTCTTGCTCACTTGCAGCAGGTTGGCAACCAACCCCCGATGAATGGGGGAGCTGTGCGGACCACACAAAGTACTACTGGTATTCGTTCGATACCCTTCTTTCTGCGAGGGAAGAAGAACGCTAAACCAGCACTTGATGTTAGCACCAAACAGCCTTCCGATGATACTAGGTGCTCTATCCCTGGCTGCAAGCAGTTTGTCTATGTTGACGAAGAGGGAGTAATGAGCGAATTCTGTTCTTTGAGGCATAGGGAGTACGATGTTCTCTTTTTCTCCTTCGAAGCGGGCTAAAGCATTGCTTTTTGTTTCAGAGAAGCAGTCACGTCCGGTCTCAGATCCCCGTGTATCATGTGTTTGGTGCTGCCACAGAGCAATGATGATTATTTCTGCTCGAAGGCCTGCCTGGAGGAATCAATGAACAAGCTAATTAACGAGGACGATGAGGAAGAATATACTAACAGCCAGAATTAACGGATAGCTCAGATGTTTCAATTTTTGACGCATATCCTAGACGCAAATTTTTATCCAAAAGGATCTGTAATCCATGTGTCAGATTTCATCGTGGGGATTCGCTTGCGAGGATACCCCTTGGTAACTCTTTTTTGTTAAGGTAATTCGTTAGAACTAGAACCTCGATCCATGACATTAGTAATATGGACGATGATATATATATATGATACAAGCAATGGCACTTAGGATTATAAGAATGATCCACCGACATTGTACATTATCAAACATCAAGACACACAACTTGGTTAGGAGTAAGAGTGAGAAAGCGAGGCACGGCGCTTCTATGGTACAACGCGGGCGTCAGTCATCAGAGCGGAAAGTTCACCGAGAGGATGCACATCGGGATAGTTGCAACGTTGAGATGATCAGCAGGTACCAATACTCGAGCATCGGAATCATAGGTACCCTTGAAGTGAAATGTGAATGACCAAAGTCATTTTTCATTTACAAGCCTGGAAAGGCTTGAGACGTTTGAGTGGTCAAGGATTTAAAAAGTCATCCTCTAGGATCGAGAGATATTTCTTGTGGGCCTACTGATAGGTCAAAGATGTCAGGCAAGGCGAATCACGAATGGGTTGACTCTTTCTCGTGCTGTGGACCGTGCTGTGAATCCGGAAGCCGAAATTTTTAAGTCCGCTACAAATCTCAATCACCCTTCCGTAATCTCTCTCAATGCAGCTTCTTTTCCGGTCACATTGGAACCATGCAAGCATGAATTATCGTATGGGACACACGCTGATACGTCCTTGTGCTGGGTTTGGCCATGCTGGTGTCCCTCAAGTACTCAGACGTGAAAAATCATCAGAACCTGCGTATGAAGGCCATATTCCTCTGAATTGCTTGGAGAATGTCTTTCTTGCCGTCGGATCTGCTGTAATGGCACTCTATAATCCAAGAAGAGGAGGTAAGTGTTCGAGCATGATCTTGATATAACTACAGCTAATTGTTGATAGATATGGTCGCTGCTCTCGGAGAGACGACTGCTGGCTCAAGTTTGTCTCGTATGAGAGAGATGATGCTGAGAGACCCTGAAGGCCGGGAGATTCTCAAATACCGCCCCCGGGTCAACTCGGAAACTGTTGACTTGGATCAACTTGCACGTTATCCTGAAGGGACATTCGGTAGGGCGTACATGACTTGGCTGGAGCGCTGTGGAGTTACACCAGATACCAGGGAGCCTGTATGTACCATGAACCGCTTTTTTTGTCATCCGCTCACAATGCCCCGATGAAATAGGTTCATTATATTGATGAACCCGAGCTCGCCTACGTCATGCAACGATATCGCGAATGTCATGATTTTTATCATTGCATTTGTAATTTCCCAGTCAACGTTGAATCGGAACTCGCCCTCAAATATTTTGAGTTCGCTAACCTTGGCCTACCCATGGCCGCCATCTCTGCTATTTTTGGTCCTCTCCGTTTAACGGCCAGGAAAAGGGAACGCTTATTTTCTGAGTTTGTACCCTGGGCACTCAGGTGTGGTGGAAGTGCGAAGAGCCTCATCACAGTATATTGGGAACAGCGCTGGGATCAAAACGTAGACGACATTAAGAAGGAGCTGGGCATCTGGGATCCCCCTGAAGCTCGTTGGAGTAAACCTTTGAGTGAGGCCAGAGTGGCCGCGGCAAAGAAACAGCAGAAAATGCAAACATTGGAGGTAGACTTGCCATCTCAAAAGAACTAGATATACCTAACCACAAGTGCCTGCATTCCAACTAGGCATGATAAGCCCTGCAGATTTGGGGACCAGGAAACTGAGTGAGTAGATATCAAAGCCATATTCATGACTCTGTAAGCAGATTTGTCCAAAATATGCACACATTACAAACCATACTTCTACCTTTGCTTTAATCAAGAATACAAAGGTCAGTATTTCAATACTATGTGTGTAGTATTAATGTTGATTTCGGACGTAGTTCCTTATATCACCTAATTGATTATTATACAACTGTTCAGCTAAACATGCTTGTAGGGGCTATCCCAGCCCTTTCCAATGGTGCGGTCCCGTTGTATTCAAGGACTTGATCACAACATTTCTCTGACAAGCCATACAATTAATTTGGTTGAGAGCCGTACGTTCCTCTTGTAGCCTTTCCAAGGAGATGTATCTGCTCGGATATTGTCCACTTCACTTTGCAGGCATTCTCGTAAACTTGAAGCGGAATCCAGATTTTCTTCATCGTTGGGTTTGCAATTAGGAGAAAAGGGCACCGCTGTGTCGATTGTACTGCTTGAAGCTCTGGCGGCCTCGTGGACGGTACAACGCGATGGTAAAATCATCACAAACGAGAGCTCTGTGTCAAGGTGCGCGGAGCGCGAGTTCAGATTTGTAGAACCAAGGAGTGTCAGGATGGGAGACGACCTGGAGGAAGGTGACAGCCAGATGCCTATGGTGTGGGATTAACACATACCAATGCTCCAAAACATGGTGAATCTACCTTTGGCATGATACGTCCAACCAGGTTTGCTCCATTCCAACAGTTGAATCCCTTTGAAAATGCCAGATGCAGCTTCTTTCCACAATTGGCCGGCTTTTTCAACCGCACGCATGAAGCACTGTTCAAAATATGTATACCCCTCTGGTATCCTTCCTGACACCCCAGTGGACCCAAAAAACCCGTTTGCCTACTCTACTTCAGTCTCAACAGTTATTCGGAATGTGGTAACCGACCTTCGGACTAGCAGCCACAATCCTGCAGTCTAGATTCCGACTCCCGAGGATGAGTTTCTGATAAGGCTTGTATAAGTTGAAATATCCACTCGTGAGGACGAGTGATGGGCGCTTGCGCGAGCCTTGCTTCACGGCGGTGTTAACAGAATGGAATAACAGCTCAAGAGCTGTTTCTTCCTCACGAACTCCGAATTGGCCGGCCTGGATGATGGGAAACACCAGTATCTGATGCTCCGGTCTAAAGGAATATTCGTTACTTTTGAGTTGTATCTGCGACACAACTTGTCGCGAGGACTGGAATGCCATAATCGCCTGTCGTGCCTTGTCGTTTATGCGGTGTGGGTGCGTATTGGAATCCGGCCAAAAAAGGATGTAGTCATTTTGAATGGAGGAATAAGGTGACATGTCAATTGAGGCAGACTTCGGGAATAAACAGAAGGAAAATTTTGCAACGGTTTGGAGGAAATCAAAACAATATTGTGCGAACAACGGTTGCGCTTTGAAGTGCATGTACCTGTCCTGGCGATTCGTAAAGTACGATTTGTTCAGATTTGCACTGGAAGATGATTGACCGATCAATTCCATCGATTAAAAAGAACAAACACACCCGCTGATGATGACTTCATTATCTATGCCGTATATTTTTGCATGCCACGTTCCCCATCCTTCATTGAAGCGTGGTGGAACTAATCTAGCCATAAGTCCACGAAGACTGGGACTTCTGAACATTGAAACATGTACCCTTGCGGGAAACTCCTCCAGTAGTGGTAACAATAGTCTTGCCGTTGAAGTAGACCCAGGTCTTGTGGAGCGATTAAGGTCAAGCTGAAAGTAAACATGCAATGGTGCTTTCTGCCTGAGGACATCAACAATCGTGTTTAGCTCGAGAGGCGTAAATACAAGAAGGTAAAGCAGGGTAAATTACATACTATCTCTGTGTCTTCGGAGCCGACATACAAAGAAGAAATAAACACTCGGTGCTCCGCGCGTCTAATTAAATGCTGGGTGATCAGTCAGCATGATGACCGACGGATGTATTGAGAAAAAATAATGCACCAGGAGGGAGGTATAGAATTCTGATGGTTGTTTTAAGACACATATTTGTTGGGGAAGGAATGCAAAGGCCGGCTGTTTCGTTAGAAGCTTAGGTGCGAAATCCCGAATGATTGGATCTATATGGCCTGTATAAATTTTACAACTAGTGAGTTTTTGCGTTCTGTACAAAAACGTTTGGCGAAGAAAAGAATGGGATAAAGGAAACATTGTGAATCAAGTTTCGCAGTGGAAGAGGTATAGTCATATTTGTTCCTATTTATTTTCGAGGCCAACCGAATTATTCATCATTCATTGTTCAGCATCTCTGCACTTGATAATTGAAGAACTCAGTCGCTTCCTGATTGCGATCATCTTGATCTAAAGAAGTGAATGTGGACTTGTGAGTACAAAAGTTAATATCAGTCACCTCAGTTCGTGCTGAAGAAGTCTGGCGGCTTATATAACCAAGCATGGGGCTATATCGAATATGTATGTACCTGTTTTACACTAATCTAGGTTGCAGCAAGGCTGACACATGTCATGTATAATATAACGGAGGGTAGCGTTGATATCATTTCAACAGTTCGATGGCACTTTTCGCTAGACCACTTCCCTCTGGTCTCGACCACTCCTTCGACGGGTCACTAAATAAGGCTCATGGAGATAAATGGATCTCGACGCCCCCGCAAGTAACAAGCTATCTTACATACGCTTGTACTGAACCATCTGATGACCGATCTTCGCACCTTTATACATCCGGTGCTTGTGGATTTGGATGGCGCTTCCAGCTTGTGGAGACCTTTCATTATCGAAGGTCTGTGTCAGATAATCTATTTCAGGAGTTGGTGGGGCGAGCACGCCTGAAGTTACTGCCTCACAAATGCTCCTCGATGCCTTTGGGAGCGTTCAAAGCAAATGTGAAAGTGTCGTTTCTGGGTCACAATGGCAAGTCTACCGGAAGTCATATGAAGGAATTTGAGGATCTATCGATTCAATCGGAAATTGAGCTTGGCACATACGAGGAACTCGTACAATACCCAGGCCATGTACGACTTGAGGTCTGCCTTATCTTTGATCCCGCTAGTGAGTTGGCACTGCCAACTACACTGTCGGCAAGCAGTCAAAAGGCGCTTCACCATTCCCTCGATGGCCCCACCTTCGTCGATACAAAGTTCTACCTTTATTCAGCCAAGATCCAAGGTCGTCCGGCACTCCCAAGACCGGTATATGCGAAATCAGCCCTTTGCTCTGAGCTGAGTCACTACCTGAGAAACCGTAAGTGTTCGAAGTATCGTTGGCTTCGGGAGTATTTGATCGACTTTCTGATAAAATTATAGTTCTCTCATGCGAATCCGCCTTCGCAGGTGGTACACCATGTGATCTCTGTTCAGATGTCCCGGAGGAGATCTCAAAGTTAGACCCGAACCTCTATGAATATGAAGACGATAGTGACCTTGAAGAGTCAGATGTTCCCAGCGTCACAGGGAAGGGTAAAGCCCCTGAAAACACATCTGAAAAGTGCGTATGACTACTCGATATCGTTATCCATCGAGAACATCTTCTATCAATAGGAAGGACGGGTCCGACTTGAATGATTGTCCACGGGAAGCTTACACTAACCTTACACTTATCGATGGACGTGCTTTTGCGATCAATGGTACTGCACATAAAACGTGTGTGAAACAGTATTCATCCTCTCTTTGGTTCGTATTGATACTGGTGCATCATGAAGGTGGAAGGCTTTTATGTTCTATGCATACACCAATACCATCCGATTCAATAAACTAAAGTCACAACAAACTGAGCAAGACCAAGTAAGTGATCCGGAATTTACCGCCTGTTCACCTAAGTCAATGTATCGTCTTGCCGACTATGTTCGTATCTTTGTATCTCAGTAGACTTCACGATGCAATGCTTACCTTGATATTTTCAGGTCGATCTTCCAGACTTGAAGGTCCTAGCGAAAGAAAGCATCAGAAAAAGTCTTTCCCGATCGAACATTGTCCAAGAACTTTTTTCAGCTTTCACATCAAAGTGAGATCCGAAATGAGTGCATCCCTGTGGATGAGTGCTGATTCCGATCTTTCCTCATCGCAAAGGTACCCAGAAGTCGCTGAAATCGAGGTCAATTTCCTCGTGGAGAACTTCTCTGGGAGTGTTCGTAAAGACTTCGATGAGATGCTGCGAATGGTCGTTTTGGGGACAAAAGGGCATTGTTTTCGGGTCCTTGCTTTCACAATCAAAAGGTTATCCGGGGACAATACACAGAGCGCTTGGGCTTCTGTGGATGGCACTGAAGGACAATCTATGTTCGGTTCGAGAGAGGAAGCAGGAGGGGGAAACTCGTTAGGTGAGATGGCAAATTTAAACTCAGAGATCAAGCTAAAAATACGTGAAGCTTCGATATCTGGTGACCGGGGAACAGGGCAGCCAACTGCTTCAGAAGTGAAAAGGCCAAGAAGGCGAAATCACATCTAAGCGTGCAGTGACAAAAGATGAGAATGAGACAAATACTTGGAGCCGCAGAAAGCCAGTTAGTTATACATTACATGGCTAATCTCAGACCATGATTGAATCTAAATACAAACGGCAACAATAAGGATAAGTGATTTACCACTGTTTGCAAAGGAAAATGACTCCGTATCGATCAAACAGTGTCGACAGTCTATTTGAACCAAAACCCAGGACCAGCAGGAAAGTTCATTGGCGAATCACCGTCTGTCAGAAGTTGAGCCGTCAAAGAGTTATTGGCACCGCACAGGACGTATGACAGTTCCCATGTATCAGACTTGATTTCGGCTGGAAAACATTTGTACATCAACAAAATTCATTAGCGAACCTAGCCCAGTGGAAGTTCCATTCGCGTGTCGAACAACACCAGTTGTTCCCCGAATTGATATGCTTTGATATGCTGTTTCACCGACTCTATGTCCCTTTGGTCTGTGGCCTCGTAGACCTAGTCATCTCAGGACAACATTTTGTACGAGAAAGGCAGGGAAATGATAGGCTATCGCAACACAATATTATAAGTGAGCTCTTTTGAGTGCAAGAAATGGGAGTAAAATCTAGATTTAGAGTGTTACGACTTTTCCATTTGGGTCAATGCAGTAGTTATGACCACAGACACTGAGAGGGGGCATAGACCATGAATACTTAGTACTGGACTTAAGATTTCGTAACAGAGGCTAAGGTCAAGACGGTTGTGTGAAGTTGGCGAAACCATGCTACATCTAATAGATGCAATATGCTCCATGTCTCACCATCTCGGTAATGCTACATTGTGGACCATATATGATGATAGTCACCCTTTTTACTTAGATAGAGACTCACACTCTCTGACTTGCATTATCCTACAACTCACTCCTCGGGCTAGTCATGAATGAGGGACAGGCGCCGTCAACTTTGGGAAAGTTCCGAAATTGATATTTCGTAGCTGCAAAAACCAGATGGTGGTACCAACACGTCACAAGAATCAACATTTGCCACATGAAAGTTACACAATTCCGCTCGGATGGCACACAAAGGAAAGTAGAGACATGCGTCATGAGGCATCTTTTCGAAAGTAGCTTTCGCGAGTCGAAGCTTGTGGGAGAAATTTCGAGTCCGTAGGCCTTTGGTTTTAATGGGGAAAAGGAAGCTGTTCAATGAACACATGAGATCCCATCCTGAGGATTATATTTTTTCTCACGCTTAGTTGAAGCTGCCTCGAGACTACATATATATATAAGCCGCTTCATCTGACATCTTAACCCATGGCATCGTCTAACCCCTTCTCCTTCGTACTCAAGGCTGAAAAGCTATTCAAAGACAGTTGGACATCTAGTCCTCCTCAGGTTACCAGTTACCTTAGCCTTACCTATCATAAGATCGAGGATCGCACGGTCACCTATACGTCTCCAAACTGTGGCCTTGGTTGGAATTTTCATATTAAGGAGATCCCTGAGTCTAGGATTGAGATCCTTGAGTCTAGGACTGATACTCATTTAGTTAGGCGGGCAGACGTGATCCTCCAGCCTGGCATGTGCTCTTCGATGCCTTTGAGCACTGTCAGGGTCGATGTGAGAGTCTCATTTCCGTCTGGGACTGCACAACCGATACAGGAGGCAGAGTTTATGGACGTCTCCCTGAAGTCCAATCTATCTATTGGATCATACAGATTGCCACTGCAATATGAGGGTCAGGTGCACATTGAAATCACTTTGACATTTAGTGATTCCGATGGGCTATCTTTCCCAACTACTTCTTCCCCAAGTGCAGTGGCAGCATTGCAACAATCGCTCGATGCGTCATCCTTTGTTGATTCCAAGTTCTACTTGTTCTCTGCGAGGGTCCGAGATCGTGCGACTCGTCCACGAGCTGTCTTTGCAAAATCAACTCTGCTAAGCGATAGAAGCTCTTATTTCCGTGATCGTATGTTCATGTTCATCCTAAAAGCATTCCGTGTTGATGACAGAATAATTTCAGTGTTTTCGTCCAAGATTAGTGATAAGAAAGGCACGCTTTGTGACCTTCGTGAAGACGTCCCAGAGGAAGTCGGAAAGCTTGATGCTAATGCTTTTGGTTATGAGGATGATAGTGATCTGGAGGAAGACACTGAGGAACTCGAAGAAGTGACTGGCAAGATGGGGACGAGCAACCTCAGAAATCAATCATTGCAAGTCTTATCCCACTTGTTTTCTTTGGTAGCTGATCACGCTGTTGCAGAATGGAGGATGGTACCCAGCGGAAACGACAATGCAAGTCATTAGATCATTTCCAGGATGGGCGAGCATTTGCAATAAATGGTATAGCATACAAGACGTAAGACTTTCCCCTTCCTTACTGTACTTCTCATCCAGCATTGGTAGTTGGAGAGCGTTCATTTATTATACGTATACCAACGAAATACAGTTCAACGAGCTCAAATCTCAACAAAATCAAGTTTCGGTCCACCCGTGCTCTGTTGATGAATCAAATAACATTAGTTGTTCACCCAAATCGATGTATCGCTTTGCTAAGTCTGTGAGTATTCTGCTGTTCTATGAGAGTACCATGCTCACCAGTTCTTTTTTCCCAGGCCAACATTCCATGTCTCGAACCTATAGCGAAGTCAGGCATCTCAAGGGGTCTAACGCAGGAAAATATTATTCATGAACTGTTCTCTGCCTTTACGTCTAGGTAGGCCCAAAGCTTGATCAACCCAAGACAAGGCCTGAAGGCATAGTTTACTCGCAGACACCAAGAGATTATTGAGTTGGAAGTTGATTTCTTGCTGAAGAACTTTGTAGCGGGCGTCGCAGACAGGTTCGACGACATGCTGCAAACCGTTGTATTGGGAGGAGCGCAACATTGTTTTCGAGTACTGGCTTTTACCTTGAGGCGTTTGCGTGGGGCCAGGGCGGAAGCAGCTTGGTTAGCACTCAGCCGCCATGTCCCTCATCTAACCCAAGAGAGACAGGCAGAGGTGGAAGTGAGAAAATTGGAGGAGGGAGGGGTGGAAGAGGTAGAAGCAATGGTGAAGGGAGCGAATGTTGCTACCGCCGCTTTGAATGAACCGTCTGTGAAGGGTAAGAAAAGAGGGAAGAAGACTAAAGGTGTTGCGTTGAATTTGCGGGACGACAAGCAGGTAAAGGAGAGGATGGAACATGAGATGCGGGAAAGGACTACGCAGGAGAAGGCAGAACAAAAGGCGAAAGAAAGAGAGGCTACTGAGCAGAAAGCTATCGAAGAGGCAAAAGTAAAAGCTGAACAGGAAGAAATGGAATTGTTTGAACGCGAAGTGAGAGCTCAGCAAGACGCAAGGGAGGAAGCTGAACAGGAGAAAAAACGAGTTGAAGAGAAACTAAAGGCAGAAGAGGAACGCTTGGCTCGAGAACAAGAAGCTAGAGCGAAGGAAGAGGCAGAACGAAAGAATGAGGAAATGGAAACAGAAAAGGGGCAAGATAAAACAGCCACTGCAGCTGGTGAGGAAAGCGGGAGCAACTCAATATTCAATTTTGGAGGCACTGGATGGGGTTCGTCAGGTGGCCCTAGTGACTGTTGGGGATTGGGTTCATGGGGTGAAAAGGCTGAACCAAAGGCGCCAAATATTAAGAGTGCATTTGACAGCGCTTGGGGAAGTTCGACCTTCGGTAGTCTTGGATTCGGCGACGCTGGCAGGGACTCTCAGTTGTCTCCGGAAGAACTGCAGCTCATCAACGTTGGCGGCGAGCCAGCTAAGAACTCTTCATCTCTCTTTGTTGAAGACATGATAACGATAACTCTAGACACTCCCGCTGCTGGAGGTGCGACGGGTCCAGATGCCCTAACCACGACTGCTGAAGACGATTGGAATATTCCTGTCAAAGTGAAAAAAGGCAGAAAGAAGAAGGCATGGGGGAATAGTGGAGTTGCAACACTTGATGGAAACAAGGCCTCTGGTGCAGGAAAGAAGACATAACCATTGGTTGTCACTTGCACACCAATGTAATGCAGCTCTGTAGTTAATGCAATGAAATCAAATTGCATGCCGGATTTCAACCTTTGGTAGTTTGGTTTCAAACTGTTGAAAGAAACAAAGCACAGCAACATAGTGCAGTGTAGACTACTTACCAATATTAGTAATGCTAGTAGTGGAGAGCTTGGTTTGAGTGACATAAGATGAGTGGATAGTCTATCTGTAAGAATAACACTCAGTTACTTGAAATAATACAAGAACTGAGGTATACATTGTGTTAGTTGGTAGTTTATATAGTAGATAAGTAGCAAATATTACCTAATGGTGTCTAAGATCATGTCTGAGTATTCTACTTGTAATATGAGATGTGATTGTGTGACAGTTTGTAACATCACACTAACCCTTAACCCTAGCTTCCAAAAATAACACCTCTCTTGTTGCATAGTCTGACAT
>Ga0157368_1000071_pt1 | contig 42598 bp, 33 predicted proteins | sample AttbisABBM3_FD_113146 | JGI IMG/M metagenome (GOLD analysis project Ga0157368, IMG submission 113146) | Fungus gardens microbial communities from leaf cutter ant in Botucatu, State of São Paulo, Brazil - Atta bisphaerica ABBM3 | ecosystem: Host-associated > Fungi > Mycelium > Unclassified ... | reverse complement strand
TCTCTCTCTCTCTCTGTCGCCAGCGCTAATGCCTTGTATTTCCCAGGTTACCATCCATCAGTCACTCCATCCACACCCCAACATAGTCACACTCCACAGGACTCTCGAGACCTCATCTTACCTCCTCCTTCTCCTCGAATTCGTCCCCGGTGAAGACTTGTTCTATTTTTTGGAACAGGCTCGTGACCACGATGAACTCGACTCCACTTCGGCCGACCCTCTTTCGGTTTCTCGCACACCTCCCACTCCCAGCTTACTCTCCAACCTTCATCCATCCCAACTCTTGTCCCGTACCCGTCTGCGGTTGATCGCATCCATGTTTTCTCAAATGTGTGACGCTGTCGCTTCTTGTCACGCCCAGCACGTCTTTCATCGCGACATCAAGCCCGAAAACTTTATCGTCACTGATGCAGTCACCCCCCTTTCCAACGGCCGTCAGGAACGCAAAGTTATTGTCAAGTTGACTGATTTTGGTCTATCAACGACGGATGTCGAATCATCCGATATGGATTGTGGCAGCGCCCCATACATGAGCTACGGTCTGTTCTAACGGACCCTCTATCATTCTTCACGTAGCTTATCTTTTCTCCAGAATGCAGGAACAACGTGGCACCCACTTACCGCCCTCGTGCTGCTGATGTCTGGTCACTCGGCATTGTCCTCATCAACATGTGAGTTCCCCTGTTTCAGCTCGTCACGCTTTTTTTTTTTTTGACTCTGGGCAGGCTCTATCATTTCAACCCTTGGACTGATACTTCCCACGGAGCTTGTTCTTCTTTTGACCTCTACCGACGCGATCCTGTCAATTTCTTCATGTATAGGTTCACTGGCATGACTCGTCCTGTTGCTGATTTCTTGGCAAATCGCGTCTTTTGTATCTTGGACGATCCTGGTGATGATTCTCCTCGTGCCACAGCGAGCGAGTTTGGAACATGGATAAAGAACCTCCCCGCATTGCTCGGTGGTCATCATGGTATGCATAGAACCGTCTCTACTAGCTCCACCGGTCATCCCATCGCACCTTCGACTCCACTCTCCCATCGCCCCACTTCTCGCAACCCTTCCAACAGTACTAGAATCTCTCGTACTCCGGCGCTGGTTTCCCGCTCCTTGTCTCGCGCTCCTTCTCTTGGTCCTGCCTATGAAAGGGAAGAACCTTCCCAACTCTCCACTGTCTATGACCATGAGGAGGATGAGGAGCAGTCTCAAGAAGCTGGGCATGCAATAGTCCCGGAGTTGGGACACCAACCCATTTTGGAAGAAAAAGAAACGGAGCAAGAACATGGTGATAATGATCCGGTTTCGATCAGGCTGACTTCGACGACGAAACGGAGGAAACGTGGTTTGCGCAAAGGAAAAGCGGCTACTGCTGCCGCTGCCGCTGCTTCTGGGACTCAACCAGCTACGACAGATGAAACACTAGCTACTCTTACCATTGCCTCCCAAGAACTGGCAAGGGAAATCAGCAAGGCGTCACGGGTCTCTTCCACCAAATCGGCCTCAACCAAGGCTTCCACTACTTCGTCGGCCCGTCCCCGTGCTGGTTGTTATGAACCTGTCTCAATGTTCGCTATGCCAACACACCTATGTACTAGTAGCAAGAATCCTCCGCTTTCCATGTCTCCTGCTCCTACGTCATCCACCGTTCCTGCCCCCGCCAAGAAGTCCTCGATATGGAAACTCTCTTTCGGCAAGCAGAATGCGGGCATTTCGACCTCCACTGCTTCTTCTCCCGTGGAGGAAGTACCATTAGACGTAGGGTCCACTCAATCGCAAAGCATGTCAACTACCGCCAGCAATGTCACCAGTCTGATCATGAGTCTCAATGCTCCCACTACATCCGTCACCTCACTTCTTCCTGTACCAGCCGATGATCGTTTGTCTACTCGGACCAGAGGTCGTTGTGGACGAGGTTCCCCAGCGCCTTCCATTCAATCCACCAAGTCCACGAATGGTAACCGCACTCCTTTGTCCGGGAGCCCTCACAAATTTGATGCCTGGTCATTTGGCGAGAAACGTCCCGAACGTGGTGCATCTCCCAACAGTACTCGCAGTGGGCGCTCTGGGCGACCTGTGGCTTCGAGTACCTGTTCCATTGCCTCTGGAAATTGGCGCAATTCTACGAGCACAACTTCCAGTGCAGGAACTTCAACCTCAGCTTTCACTCGTTATAGTAACTCCAGCAATAGAAGTATTTCTACTACAGCCACCAGCGTATCATCTACTTCCTGGCGAACTGGTGGTAAAGGTCTACAGTCTTCGGCTTCCTCAACCCATTCCAATTACACAGCGTTGCCAAAGAATGTCAAGGGTGAGTGTTGTTTGTCAATTGAATTGTATAGCGTTAGCCGATGCTTCTGCTGGCAGTCATGTCTGGTGTTCCGTGGGAATTAGCTCAGCTGCCTCGTGCTCAATATCTGAATAACCCCGCCGGCGATATCTTTGGTTCTCCGCCGCAACGCAAGCCCAGGACGAAGAAGACGAAAGATCGCAAGCTCGACACTATTAACGAGCGTCCGGGCCGTGATGGTGGTATCTCTCGTGAACTTGAGAATCCGCGTCGCGATGCCTCAACGAGTACAACAGACCTCACGGGGAATGAGAGCGAGAATATCAAAAAGGTTCAGAAGGGTCAAATCAATGCCCTGGCCAAAATGTTATCCGCCTTGTGTCGTCCTTGACTTGTTGGCAGTGTCTTTCCTCTTCGCCCGCCCGCCTTCACTTGCAGTTGTCAATGGGTGCTTCTGGTACGAAATAGTTTTCAGTTTTTCTTTTGGTCAGATTCGCCTGTCACCACACCACCACCACTCTCATTCTTTGTGATAAAGCCCCTGGTCACCGAGTATTTTTCTTACCTGGAATGTTTTCTTTTGGTCTTTTGAAGGACTTGTAAGTGTGCAAGCAGTTCATCACTCAATCAGATAATGTTACACAATCCTTAACTTTCTTTGTGCTCTAGTCATATACAGATAAATATTCGTATCATATTAATTACCCTGGTCCAAGTAGTTGTACAGAGTAAATGTCGATGCAACCAACATTGTTTGTAGTAGAAATGCTTACCTAGAGTTTGTTTCAGGCTTAGACTAGAAGAAGCAGAGACTTCCTTTGGTGAGGGTCAACTCGGGTTTTGATGATACTGGTGTTGAGATTGTTGAAGTGCAGCAAAAGCTATATTTTGTTCGAGAGTCGCGCGAGGAGCACCGACGTGGGAGCCTAGATCAATCAGGATGGTGGTCGGTTCGGCGGATCGACAAGTAGGAGCCTCAGGTGAAGGTTCTCGGGATTGACCGCTGTCGATGTCGATGTCACTCTCGGAACCAATCGGAGAAGTAGAAACCCCTGCTAGGATATAACGTCCCGAACTATGTGTTCGTACGAGATTGGTGTAGTACTCGTTCAAGACTTCGCGAGTAGACTGAGAAGTAAGAAGCAAAAAATGACTACAAGGTCAGACCAAGGTTTGGGGTGGGAAAATCCATAAAATATACAATTGCAAGAGAGAACTCACAAAGCCCGCAGATCTGATTTGTGGAAAAGGAAGAGAGATATGAAACTGAAATAACTAACCATAAGCCGCCAATCAATAACTGATAAGAATTCCCGTTCGAGGGTGTTGAGTTCTATGACGGTGATACCTCCAACCTTGGCGTAAAGTTGGTTCGTACAAAAGGCATCACAGAGACCCTTGCTAGAGGCTGTAATAGCAGAGATGATAAAGCGATGGCAAGTGAGAGATGTGAAGATGAAAGTGGGTTGACGGGCGCTAATCTGATCGATGTAATGTAGTGTGAGGAGAAGGCAGGCTTTCTGTGATCGGTGTTATGAGATGGTGATGGTGGTGATGATGGTGATGCTTAAAAATTACTGTCGATGCAGGACATATACACACATACCTCTATATTAGTGAAGCGAACGATGCGCTTCAGATAATCTAATACTGATATGCTAGGTATGGAGCGTGTGTGAAATCTTGTCAGGTTCTCCCTAGAGGGGGTGTACCCAGAGTTCGGGCATAAGAATTTATATATAAAGAAAAAAAAAGTCGACTTACGGAGAGAGAGGTATTTTATCATTATGATTCATAAGACGTTGCAACATGTCGGCTATACAGAAGATGAACCAAGAAACCTTGGAAGATGAAGTTGCGACCAAGATCTACCTATCAGTTCAACAAGATGGTCAATAGGCACTTGCTCAAATGAGGTCGGTAATTTGACCCGTTTTGAACCCGAGGATTCCATAAATCCATTGCACGCTGTAGCCGTCGTCGTGGCTCGCGGATCTATTTTGTGTTTACATCCAGGGGTGTTTGTTTCTTGTGATCGGAGGCTTTAACCCAATATAGACAAATATACACTGGATGGGCCTAGCCCATTTGGGAATCTGTATAGTTTATCAACGGACTTTGAACCTAAATCCCGCGATCCTCCCATTGGTGTTCGCTGATCGAAAGCGATACAGCATCGCCAACTTCTTGTTCTACTCGTTATGGCCCCAAAATTCGTCAGTTAGCAGTGTTCAGTGTGTGTTTGTGGTTGTCTGTTGATCGTCTGTCCTAGGACCCCAATGAAGTGAAGATTATCTATCTTCGTGCAACAGGTGGTGAAGTTGGCGCTTCGTCTGCCCTTGCACCTAAAATTGGTCCTCTTGGTCTTGTGCGTACTACGTTGTTATGTTGCTAGGTGGGATGATACTGATTGAAAGTGCGAATTGTCAATTTAGTCACCGAAGAAGGTCGGTGAAGATATCGCAAAATCGACATCGCAATGGAAGGGTCTACGCGTCACTGTTCAACTTACAGTACAAAACCGTCAAGCCACCGTTGCAGTCGTTCCTTCAGCATCATCACTTGTTATCCGTGCTCTCAAGGGTCCGTTTTACCAACCCTTGTTTTCCCCCCTCTGATGCTAATTCTTGGAATTCATTGTTGTTGTAGAGCCTCCTCGTGACAGAAAGAAGGAGAAGAATATTAAGCACAGCGGTAACATTCCCCTGGATGAGATCTTCGATATTGCACGAACAATGAAGTCAAAATCACTAGCAAAAGATTTGTCAGGAACTACGAAGGAGATCTTGGGTACTGCTCAGAGTATTGGTTGCACAGTGGATGGCAAACCCCCTCATGATATTATTGATGCGATTAATTCTGGTGAAATCGAGGTTCCTGCTGAGTAAATAGTACTTGTGCAGTTATTTTCCACTATTCTCGGCGTATATTGAATAATTTGTCATTTTTTGTCTTGTAAGATTTGACACATGGTTTAAACATCGACAAACCCAGGGTTTGTCGATTTCACTCAGACTTTAAAAACTGCACTAGAAACTCACAGACAAACTGAGGAGTGCTCTGACTGGTTTTTCTTTCATTACTCAGACTTTCCCTTCCCTCTATGTCCCTCGTTTCCCGTTCCAATCTCTCCCGTCCTGTACCCTCTCGTTCTCTTCTCCGACGGCGTCAGTGGCTCCACCATCGAGGTCTCATAACATTCAATTTAAATGGTTCTTCTCGAGGCAAATCTCTTGGGCTATTAATGATATCAGGCTTTCTTGGAGGTGCAACAGCCACAGTCATTGGTGGTGTGTGTACTCGCTAAGTATCATCGAAAGTCCCTGTCTGATATATGTATAAATAAGGATATGCTTTTTACCACTGGTCGGGCATAAAAAACATCGTCGATGCTGCTCGGCATCCTGTTGAGTTTCTCAAATGGTATCGGTCACATCGAGAGGTTCCAGTAGCAGCAGGAGAAAATGCACGACCCGAAACTAATGCACAAATACTCGCAGCCCTTCGCTCGTTAGCCAAAACCTATGTTGCTCCACTACTTGGCGCAGGTATTTTGGTTGATATAGCCTTCAACGAAATCGATCGGACTGTTGATACCCTCAAGGATGAAGTCGTTGTTTCTATCCTGAAATCTGCATATAGTGAAGTGCAAACAGTTGTGAAGACACGAGGAGAGGATGCAAAAAAGACCGCGTGGGATATTGTGACGATTCTACGCAATAGGTTGGGTCAAGTTCAGGTTTCTGCACTAGGTCAAGATAGAATTGGGCCTATCTTTGAACGCCTTCCTGGTTTCTTTGAACATGCATCTCGTCATATCTCTGACGCTCATCAATCTCTCTCGCCGGTCTTTCAAAAGGGGTTGGAAAAGGTAAAATTTTAGACCTTTCTGTACCTCATTGCCTATCCGGAGTTGAGCAAACAGGGAAAGAGTGTTCTGTCCGGAGTGTCTAGAAGGCTGAAATCGACGCTTTCACTAGAGCAAGCTGAACCATCTGCATCCATCGAACCCACCAAAACTGACACAGAGACACAAGATGGGGAACCAGTGGAAGAGCGCTGAAGTATGGCTACTACTATTTCTGGCGTGACTCGCCCATGGATATACCCCAACTGCTCTCAGTGATTATCCCAATGTCTTTGATTGTGAGCTGCTTCCTGGACATCGTTCCAATGTCAAGGGATCGTGTATTGTACCCGGATTGATGCAGTCTTTGGCAGCCCCACTAAGCCCTGGAGCTCTGTAGACGTCTTTCGACCTGTCTGAGAATGTCAAAGGCAAACTGTTTACCAGGGGTGCCATTTCTACAAGGCCTGAATCTCCTTTGTGATTCTTTGTGAGGTGTCTGTGATTCAATTTTGAGTGAAGCGGCAGGTCTCTTTACAGTTAGTAGAAAAATTTAAGAAAGAGAATGAAAAAGTTAAGAAGAGTACAATAGAGAAAACAAAAACTATTAAATTTAGAAGCAGAGGAGTTGTAACTTACTACTGGAAAAGTATATAGTAAAGAAATTGTTTAGATAAGATGATGGAAAATTCAAGGATGAATTTTTGAAGAAGTTAGAAAGAAGTTGGACAAGATAGAAAGAGAGGCAGGTTCCTCTGGAGATGGAACTTTAAAGAGAGGTACTAGACAATATATGGAAAATTCTTAGCAATAGAGAATCTCATTTTGCCTTACAATTCATAGAAGACTTATGCAAGGTACTGGAAACAAGAAGAACAAAGAATACTGTCAATATTATACTATCATGATACTTTTTTATTTTTATTTTTTATTATTAACAGTTTATTACATGGGACATGATAGCAGTCTATGCTTATAGGAGAAATTATATATGAAGTATTATATACTCTAACCTTTTTATATAGCTATCCAACACAAAAGACTACTAAGAAATTAAACTTGTAACTTCAAGTAGATTTGAGATAGGTATGATATACATAAATAGAGGGCTCTTCCACTACATTATCTCTTTCTCTCTCATGATACTCTTTGAACCTTTATATTTTATTTTATTTTTATTTTTCTTAATTTAATTTTTTTTTGGTCAATAAAGAGGTATATAATGGGGGAAAGATGGCATAGTGGAAGAGCCCCCCATTCATGTATATTATGCCTACCTCAAACTTACTTGAGATTATAGATTCAATTCCTTAGTAGTCCTTTGTATTGGGTAACTACATAAAAAGGTTAGAATATTGATACTCCATACATAATTCCTCCTATAGGCATGGACTATCATTGCATCCCATGTAATAAATTGTGAACTTAAAATAAAAAAAGGTATGTAACCACAAGATTTATTTATTATTTCTTTCTTTCATACTACCATCTTATATAGTAGCACCTAATAGAAAAATTGTAAATATAAATTCTTTCTTTAACATTTTAGCTATGTCTTATTTAGTAAAAGTTAATATATTCTCTAAAGACATCGATATGAATGAGCCCCAACTCTCCAAGAAATCTATCAGCTTATTTTAATCTTTCATCTGTCATATATATAGATAGAATAGAGGTTTAAAATAATGATCCCTTTCAGACCAATTAAACTAAACAAGAAATACTTTATCTGTCTTACACATCTCTCAAGAAGAGAGCATCCAATATCTAAAATGAGGCCAATAGTTCAAAGGACATACCTTCCTCATATATGGAAGTAGTAAATAATTGTAATTAAAGTTTGAATTAGCTTTGTAGACTAGAATCATTATTTATCTCTTATATGATATTACAACTAGCCAATCCAGACTTATAGGATGACCAATCATACCTAACTTTCTTATTTGGCACTACAGAAAGTATTAGCAATAACTTGAAGATATTTTTAGTCTTATAGGCTTTAGTCAAGTGGCTTAGACCCTCATTTCATTTATCTATGAAGGTGGTTAGAATACTTTAAAGATAAATCACATTAACATATCATTTTATTAAAAATTGTTTTCAAAATTTGGTAATAAAGTACTACTTTCCAAATCTAAAAAAAGTTCCAAGAAAATTCCAATGACAAATTATGTTGAATTTTCTAATCTTTCCCCTCCTCCAGTTTCTTTAAAACTATCTAAGAAAGAGCTTAGTAAATCAAAGTATTATAGAAAAAATTAAAAAAATCAAAAAACCAATTTGACAAAAAGGAAAGACATTCTTATGCTCAAGTGTCATTTAATGGTGTTAAGAAAATTCTTTAACTGAAGAATAACTTTTCCAATCTATTATTTGAAAAGATTGAAGATATTTATAAGACTATTAATGATATAGGTAAAATGAAGCCTTGTATCAATGTAACTACCAAAGATCCTTCATACAAGAAAATTATCATTTTTATAGAGGATGATAACATCAACAAGTTCATAAAAACTTCAGGCAAACATATAGCTAACCTTAGCTGTTCTCTTAAAGGTATCAAATCAGATATTATTGTTAACTTTATCTGTAGTAACTATTAAGGACTCATTGTCACAACTAACAAGATTGCTTCTCCTTCTGATCTTAGCATAATCAAAAATATATCAAGAATATCAACACTGTGAATTTAAATGATGCTTAACCTGCTCATTTCCCACAATCTAAGTCACACCTAAAAATTTTAGATATCCCATATCTTATTAAGAAGACTAATACATTAATTGATTCTAGTGTTATAAAGACAATCATCAAAAAATATATCTTTAATAACATTTGCATTGCTTCAAAACCATGTATTATCAAAATGTCTCTAAAATCAGATATGGCCATATTGTATATCAATATATAGGATTCACAAAGTAGTACTTTAGCCAAAACTTTGATTAATTGTTGCTTTAATGTGAGAAGTCATATCATCACCATATGAAGTACAAACATAAACCCTAGCATCTTTTAATACAAGAATTACTGGAAGTGAGAACATACTACATTCATCTGTTGTATTTAAGAATTATAATGTATTGAATGTAATAGGCCTCATAAGATCAAACATCACTACTATTTTGCTTGGTGTTATAAAGCAAACTTTAAGACTAACCCTTTATATCCTGAAACTAAACAAGATGAACTATGCCCTCATATGTTCAAATGTCTAAACTATAAAGATGATTATCAAGTGAATTCTGACTCATGTCCATTCTGGAGGTATTACTTCAATAAGAAATAGTATGCTAAAAAGTATCAAGAACTTTAGGAGTCTAGAAACAAGTCAATTTGTTTAGCTATGAGTAGTATTTAAGAGGACAGAACTTTCATGGACACCATTTTAGAATCTTACATAGATTTTAACATTTTTAAATTCAAGAACTCCCTTAGTCTTTCATTTGTTCTATATCAAGTTTTTTAAATAAAAAAGAAGATAGTTTAGTAAATGCTCTGAATTATTCTAACTGGATTATCTTCTTTAGACCTACAAATAACAACAATGATTATTTCTGCATTATTTCATATATCAATACATATCTCTCTTACTTGCACTTCTCTTTATGAAAAGACATATTTAATCACAAAGACATTAATTGCTTTTCTTTTTTAATAACACTAATATTTTCTTTATGCTCAATGTATATTCAGATGATTACCAATCTGCTTTAAAGTATCTCAAGGATACTAAAGTAAATCTTTGAAATGTTCTTATTATAGCTAGTGATTTTAACATTAGAAATAGTATCTAGAACCCTTCTTATCTCTTTCATTTGTCTCATAATGACTCTCTTTTGGAGATTGCAGATTCTTTAGACCTTAAATTATCTAATCCTATTTAACAAATCTCCACTCAATACTTAGACAATGCCAACAACACAAATTTAGTTATAGATCTATTTTTTCTCTATCCTAATTCCATAGAAATTGATAATCACAGCATTAATTTTGATATCCAATATCTATTAGATCATACTCCTCTTACCATTGATATTGTCATAACAGAAGAATTCATTCAGTACAAATAACATATTATCATTAAAAACAGTAAGAAAGAAAAAGAATTTATTTCTGATTTTATCCATGCCATTAGAAACATTAACACTTTGAATATTTCTGATATCAATTTTTTTAAACTTATTGTTCAAGAATATGCAAGTGCTTTGGAATTGGTATAGTATAAACATTCAAAAGTTGTCAAAATTACCAAATGATCTAAAGCTTGGTAGAGTGTTAAATGAAACACAGAATCTATGGGTTATCCAAGAGAATCAAGGATTGGAGGGTGTTTAAGGATATGTCAAAAGAACAAAATGAATGTTTCTTGATAATAAAATTGTGTTAAGAAATTTAAAACAATAGGATCTAATGAAGTAGGTTAATAAACACAAGTTACTTACTATTAAAGCCTTACAATATAATGGCTGACCATGCATTAAGATCAATAATCTATAGCAAGCTCTTAATCAAACATTCAATTTGGTCCAAAATTGTTAAATCAATACAAGTATTTTGAACAAATTTCTATTAAAACTGTCATTAACATGGCCTCCTTTTTCAAGTGAGAAATTTACAAGTGCCATTAATAAGTGTAATAATTCATCTGCTTTAAGCCCTGACAGGATTTGTGAAAGCATTTCAAAGTGGTTGTTAAAAATACTGAATATTTAAAGAATTTCATTAATATTGCTAATATATACATTAACTTAGGACATTGGTTATTACATTTCAAATCATTATCATTGATCATTATTCCAAAGCTGAATAAGACATCTTACAATTCTTCTAAATCATTTGCTTTATTATTCTCTTAAATATCTTAGACAAGCTGATTAAGAAAGTCATTGGTGAAAGTCTTCAATTTTATTTGATATCCAATAACTTTGTCTGTCTTAATCAACTTGGAGAGTTCAAACAATATTTGACTACAGATACAAGCATTTTTCTTACTTATCTTATTTGTTTAGAATAGGTCAAGAATTTTTAAACAAGCACTTTGGTATTTGATATCATCTAGTTTTTTCTATCTCTTAACCATCAAATACTTTTTCTTATTTTGGAAAAAGCTGATTTTAATTTTGAAGTTTCACATTTCTTTTTTAGATATTTAGTTAGTAGAAAAACATAATTTCTATGAAACAATTTTGTTTCATCATTTTTCAATATTGATGTAGGTATAGGTCAAGAATTTACATTATCTCTAATTCTATCTACTCTTTATATCTCTCTTATTTTTTTCATATTTTTGAAAAAAGAGTTAAACCTAAAAATCCCTATTTCATTTCTTAAGAAAAATCTTTTGAAAAAACAAATTTACATCTCTTTTGTAGTTATAGTATTATCTCTATCTTACTTAAATGGTTTGGACTTGTTATCAAACATGGAAAAACTGAAGTTTTTCACTTTTCTAGATCACATAGTCTCTTTGACTCTCTTTCTTTGGATTTCAGCCACATTAGAAGTCCTATTCTTTGATCTAAAGATTCATGGAGATATCTCAGGTTTATTTTTGATAGAAAGCTTTCATTTTATCAATATGTCAAATTCTATTCCAACAAAGCTCTATTATCTGTTAAGTGTATGAAGATGCTTGGAAACTTCATGCATAAACTTCTTCTCTATTAGAAATGTCTTCTTTATAAAATGTGTGTTCTACCTATAGCTCTTTATAGCTTTTCTTTATAGTATTACAACAAAACATCTCTTTTGTTCCTGCTTAATAAGCTTAGAAAATTGCAATATTGAGCCACTTTATGGATTTTAGATGTTTTCCATACCTCTTCTACTATAGAAATTGAAGCTATTGCTAGTTTGATTTCTATTTATTTACATCTTCAAAAACTGAGTAGAAGACTCTAATTAAGAACTTTCTCACTCTTTTCTAATGATACTATTAAGTTTCTTCTTGAAAAGAGATATACTGGAAATTTCCTTTTTTATTTGTTCTTTTTAGAAAACTAATATTTGTCTTAATGGAATTTTTTCATCTTTTGACTCTTTAAATAGCAAGTTTTTCCTTGGGTTTAAATTAATTGACATTTTTCTAGTTGTTTCTTATTCTATAAAGTTAATTGCTGTAATTAAGAGAGCAAGACTATGTTATAATCCTTAACCTTTTAGAGTGAGGTAAGAATCAAACTCTTGTATTAGAGTAATATAGGAGAACTTGATAGAGAGCCTTTTACAAAATAGTCTATCTTATATACTTGTACAGATGGTCTATGCTAGCTACTGTGCACCCTACCCTAAATGACCAGATGTAAAGCATGAGATCAACATGTGGTGTCTATGTTGTATGACATCACTTTGTTCCAGAATCTTCTACTCTCTTCTTTCTAGTTCTATGATCAATATTGTGATCATCCTATCAAAATGTGACTGATGTGACAGTGTGACCAATCATTTCTAACCCTAACCTCAGAGTTCTAAAAATAGAAAAATGTAAAGTAATTAAAAATAAAATAAAATGAAAAAATAAATTAAATTAAATTAAAGTCTTTCGTTTTGTTTTCTTACAGACTACCCACCTCTATAAACTTGATGATCTTATGCTTAATGCTTTTTCTGATTCCTACACTGTTATTGTTGTCTTTGATAATAGTATTAGAAATAATATTACTATATCTATTTATTCCTTCTCCAGTCTTATCAAAAAAATGCTTTATTATACTATCAATATTATCACAATAGAAGTAGAATTATTCATAATCAGACATGGAATTAATTAAATGGTTTTATTTTCTAATTTCTCTTATATCATTGTCATTACTAACATTTTATATATTGTATAAATTTTTTTGATTCTACCATCTATTTCTATTAACTTCAATTAATTGTTATCTCAAAAAACCTCAGATTATTTTTTAAGAAAAATTTATCTAATACTATTGAATTTTGAAATTGTTCTAGTAATAAAGAATGGCCTCTTCACATATTTGTGGATAAAAATATGAAGAAATTCAATCTTATTCCACTATTTCCTTATAAAACCTTGTAGGACTTTAACAAGAAGAAAAAAGTGATAGTATTATCAGACAATAGCATATGGATTTTCAAGCATTAGATCTTAAAGAAAAACAGTTTCTCAACCTATTAAATAATGATCTAACAGATACTGAACCCTTATATACTAAAAGGAACCATAGATTAGACATTTCAGTCACTCTAATTTGTTATATGCTGAAGCTATGAGAATCATCACAAATCATACTCTGATAGGAGAATACTGACTAAGATTTTTCCTGAGAGAAGAATTTAGTTGTTTATGTGGATTATATCTAATCAAATCAAAACACCATATTCTCTATAAGTGTAAGAGGTTTAATAAGCACTAGAACCTAATGAGGGATACTATCAGCCAGTTCATTTCTTTCCTTGTATTTTCCTTTGGAGAAAGTATTACATAATAAGGCAACTCTTTTGCTCAGTTAGTAGTTAATTATTTTTCTTTTTTCTTTTTTCTATTTTCTGTTGTTTTAGTTCTATGTAATATAGTTACAAAATAGCTATTATAAACTGTCCTCACACTCTGTGTAATAAATTGTTGATTAAAAAAGAAACCTGTAACTATGTGCACATAATATATCATATGATATTCTTTTTTTTTGTTATTGTTTATTTCTACTTTTTATACTGTAATAAGCAAACTAGTGCTAAGATATAGTAAGCATTCCAAGTAATTATGCCTTTTCAGCAAGGTGATATTTATATTTATATAAAATATATACAATGGCATTTTCAGCCTTTACTACTATTAATATTCTGAAAATAATACTATCAAAGTTGGTAAGATCAATATGAGGTGATATTTTGTTTCTTTTTCTCTGAGTATAGTATATAAATTCTTTTTTATTCCTATTAGAAGAGAATCTGGCTAAGTATAGCTATTAATCTACTAATTGATAGGCCTTAGTGAGTATATGATTGTTGATATCTAAAGAGAAAGAAAAATAGTTAGTTTCTCATTATTTATATACATAAGAATAAAGACATAAGTAGAATAGTTATAAAAGGTAAGAATGAAAGAGATAGAAAATATTTGTGGAATGCTTGATTGATTTCATTTCTTTTCAGGTGCCATCAAGATATATTATTGTTTCTCAGTCAGAGAGAAAGTTTGCTATTCACTTTACTAGTTTGAAGAAGATATAATATTTTTTCATCTCATTAAAAAGACATTCATAATTAACAAAGTCAAAATAATCTTTGATATCAAAAGTTAATATAGAAATAATTAAGCTATAGTTTTATAAGCTGTTGTCATATCCTAAACTCTGAAATATGTCTGAAACATGTTTGACTTCAATATGATATCAAATCCCCATGGTTATTTGGCCATATTTGTGCTCAAAACTCTGTCAGTGGTTTGGTACTTTATAATGGACTTAATTTCATCAAAAGTCTGTGGTTATTTTGCTTTATTTGAGTCAAAATCCATAGTCATATTCATCTGTTTCTGTTATCTAATTATCTCCTTCAAACTTCACAAATTTACTTTACACAGAATTTTCCCCTCTCCAAATCTAAACTCCTATGAAGTGTTTCACTAATAAAATACTTGCTCAAAGATCTGTTTTAGTTACTCCTTTTGTTATATTATGTATTTAAGGCTGGTAACCACTTTGTAATAGCTAGTCTGATAATCAACTAAAGTTGATGCTAAATCTCCAGTGTCAATAATGACATACTTTACTTCTCTCCTTATTACTCCTTACAAGACCATCCTCTAAAATTGTAACTATACAGCTCATAAGAGGCATAACATATAAGTTGAGGCTAAGGTCATTCTGACAAGTCTGCATTACCAAGCTCATCACATGAAGTTTTTACACTCTATACATGTCTGAGCCAACTCTGCAGACTTTTACTGTTACAACTCAAAGATCTTAGAGTGGGTTAATGAATAAAACCTTGTATTGGGTTAATACAAGAGAACTCAATAGAGAACTTTGTACAGGATTGTCTACCTTATATACTAAAACTTCATGGTCCATGCTAACTACTTCTAGCCTATCCTAAACAGCTATGTATTTGCCTTAAGGTCAATATATGTTAAATATGTTATATAACATCATCTTTTTAGAACCTTCTATACTCTTCTCTGTAACATGTGATTGTGTGACTGTGACTGTGATGTTGTCATGTGACTGATATGTGACTGTGATGTTACATTAACCCTAACTCTAAGTTCCAAAAATTAAAATAAAATAAAATAAAAAATAAAAATATTTAGAGTCTACCATCTTGAACTCTGGCATTGACCTTCAAGTGTGAACCATACCTAACAAATATAGTCTTCAGTAATATTCTTCATATTTCTCATTTGTGAGCTAGCTTGATTAATATAAAAGCTTTACAGCAAGACAGAGATTAGTTACAATACTGTAGTAATAGAGTTTCTATTATAAGAAATAGCAGAAAGCTATTTAGAGTAATATTGATAAAGTCCACTGGCACTTTATATTATATTCAATGTATAGTAGAACTCAGTAATTACAATACTTATCTTTTGAAAAGATCTACTACATAACTCTGGTACTTAAGATTAAAACACTTGAATTTAGCAATTATTCACTCAATACAAACTTAACAACTTATTAATGGTCTAGAAATCAATTTACCCCAGAAATATAATCAATTGTACAGTAGTTACATAAATAGCAAATCTTATTGGCTTCTATTACTTAAGACAAGCTCTAGTTAGTACTTCAAAATGGAGTTGGTTATTATAAATTTTACTAATTTTATGTCAGTTGCAATATAAGATGGTAATCTTTATACACTTATCATTATAGAAATAAGTTGTTACTATCTAGTTGACCAGTTGTTAAAGAACAAAGATAAGGTAAGAGTGGCAGTATAAGATATCATCTCAATACTAGAATGCTAGTCAGGCTTAAAGGTTTAATGTCTTTGTAGTGATAATAGTCCCAAGTTCATTAATACTACAATAAATCAGTTTTACTATTGTAATAGTATTATATATATAACAACAAATCCATATATATCAGAACAAAATGGAATTTCTGAGCAGATAATTGCTATATTTTTTAAAATGGTTCACTGCATACTACATACAGCAAAAGTTAACTTGAGATATTGAGGAGAGATATTCATGTATGCTTCATATAAGAAGTTCAACATCCATCTCTTGGTTAAAAGAAGTTGTTTCTTATGAGACATGAACTAAAAAAAAACTAGATATGTTGCACTTCTGAATTTTCAGAATTCTAGATTAGGTTTATGTATCTAAGAAGATTTAGAAAGAAAAGCTAGAGTTGAGGATTATAAAGATGTGAATACTAGATTGGTAGACTAATGAGACAAAGAGATATAAACTTAAAAATTTGGAGAATAAAAAACTCATTGCTTCTCATGACATCCAATTTTTTGAGAATAAAACACTTAGTAAGTTGGCAATTGTGAACATTAATAAACTAAATGTATCTCCTCATTAAGTGAATAAACTTGTGAACAATGCTTTGTGCAAAGATGACTTTACATTACTAATTCTTATCTCTACTAATACTATTAAAGAGTTAAATTCTAAAATAAAGATCACACTACATTTGTTTTTTAAGTATTAAGTAGAGAAGTTATGAACTAACTACTACCTATATCCAAAAAGTCTATAAAATGGAATAACTTACCAAAGTAGGAACACTCTGGAAGAAAGCATAAACTTATAAAGAAATATGAATACTTTTCTATTGATGATACAGTCACTATAAATGAAGATTTGGTATTTGTAGCTATAGCTCATAAACTGTGCTCATATTATAAAGCTTTCTAATGTCTTTACTCAAAGTAATGGAAGAATGCTATTAAATTTGAATTTGCTCAGTTAAAAAAAGCTAAGGTATTTGAATAGATGAATAAGTTACTAGAAAAGAAGAAAGTAGTTAGAAGTTGAGTAGTTTTCAAGGAAAAATTAGATGAATATAGGAACTAAGTCAAATTCAAAGTCTAGATTGTTGCTAAAGGCTTCTTGTAAGTTTCTGGAAAAGACTTCACTAAAACATTCTTGTCTGTTGCCAAGTTTACTACACTTCATGTTATGGTATACTTGGACACTAACATTTTTCTTTTTCTTTTATCTATTTTTCTTGATTTAATATTTCTTTTCTTTTGATTTTGATTTTCTTTTTATTGATGATGAAGAGGCATGAGACTGCAGTCACATGATATATCACATGATGTAAGGTCATAGGCCTAGACTGGGCAAGAGCAGACTAGAAGAATGACATTAAGGAGCATGTTAACAGCATGTCTATCTCATAGATGATGTATAAACTTTAGAGTAGGGTTAATTATTAGTAGCAATGGACCATCTATAACTTATATAAATAGGGTAGCAATTTAACAAAGACTCCTTGTCAAGTTCTCTTATGATTTCTATAATAATATTTGTCTTTGAGATTTATTGATTATGTCTCTATTAGTCTTATGACTAGTGGTTGCTACAACACTTTACACTTTTCTTACTCTTATAGTATTTCTTGATTTCAAGATACACAAAGTCAATGTTGTAGCTATCTATCTACAGAGAGAGCTGAATAAAATTTATATAGAAGTACTAGAGTGAAGAAGTTAGACAGTGGAGATTATTATTAAAGGCTCAAGAAAGCACTCTATAGGTTGAAGCAGGCTAAAGGATAACAGAAGAAAAAATTACATAAGATTTTGATGAAGTTGGAATTTAAGTGTACATTCACTGATAACTGTTTTTATATTAAGAAAAAAAATAGAAGAATTGCTCTCATTATACTTATTTATAGCTATTATAGGTTTACAGATCTTGAAGATAATCTCTTTCAAGAATGTCTTAAATGAAGACTTTGAGATTACTAATCTTAATAAGCTAAAGTACATACTTGGTATTATAGTCACTTGGAATTATGCAAATTAACTCATTTATCTCAACCAGTTAGCTTATATTTACCAAATTCTTGTCTAGTTTGGTTTATAAAATACAACCTCATCCTATCCCAATGTTTCAAGACTAATAATAAGAAGCAAACATATAAAGACTATACTAGAAGTATACATTACTTATCTCTTGTTAGCTTACTCTTATTTGCAATACAAATATAACCTGATATTCAATTGGCTGTTAGATTAGTTGCTTAATTTAGTGGGAATTCTAGAATGGTTTATTTAGATGTAGCAAAGAGAATTTTGCATTATCTTAAGAGCACAGTTGATCTTAATCTCATCTTAGAAAGATGTGAGAAGGAAGTATTTGATTTTGTTAATTGGACTAACTCCCACTGAGTATAAGATCTGAGTGATTGCAAATCAGTAAAAGATTTTTCTTTGATATTGTAAGTGGATCAATTTCTTAGTCATCAAAGAAACAGTCTACAGTTGTAACATCATCAGTCAAAGCAGAATATATTGCTTTAGCAAATGCTACAAAGAAGGCAGTATAGCTTTATATACTACTCCAGGAGCTAGATTATTCATAGACAATGGCCACAGTTATTCATACAGACAATCAGAAATATATTAGCTAACAATCCAGTTTCTCACTCTCATGCTAAACATATTGATATTTGGTATCACTTTATATATGATTGTGTTAAGTAAGGAGAGGTCAAACTTTATTATAATTCTATGTCATATACAAGTCCACCTATCTGGAAATTACATCCCCACAGTGATATCATCTCCAATTATACAAGCCTGTCTTCCATGGTGGTTACCTTTCTTGCAACACACCTTAAGGCAGTGCTACAACTATTTGGGTATTCCATCTTTTATGGCAGAGATACTTTTATTTGACTCAGTCTTCCATGACAGAGTTACTCCTGTCAGTGTCTTAACACTGAAACCTCCACTTGGGGTAATAGAGACTATACCACTGAAATCCCAAGCATCTCTTATAGTAGGAATTTATATATAAGACTAGTAGTTACACTGTAATTTGGTAGTCTGATAATCAACAAAGATAACTCTTATTAAACTCAATCTCCAGTGTTTAACAGTGACACACCAAATCAGCACTCACTTCTATCTTGGACTTCTCCTTATTATCTGAAGTTGTAACCATGCAGCAGACAGACAGCACAGCACATAAGCTGAAGCCAAGATTGTTCATGAGTCTGCACATCTCTGAGTCCATCTTGTGGACTTTCACCCTCAGTGTGAACTGTGCCTGATATTTTACCAAGATCATGTTGATAGATATATTTACTAAAATACTTTCTTATAAAGCCTTTGGAAAGTCTTATGCTTGACTGGGTGTTTCTGATATTACTCTTGTTGTGAAGCACTCTGCTTAGTAAGCACATAATTCTAATTAGGTAGTTGATAGAGAAAATTTACATAGTGAGGTTTGTCTTTGAACAATACAACTTGTCTCTTTTTGTTGCTCTCCTTCAGCTCTCCATAGAAGTATACATCTGTCATATGTTAGGTCTACCCATTTGGAAGATATGTTCCTGTGGTGATACTGTCCCCTTAACATCTATAAAATAAGTCTGTCTTCTATAATAGCCACTCTTCTTGCAACACATTTTTACAGCAGTGATGCAACAATTCAGATATCCTATCTTTTATAATGGGAATACTCCTATCTGACTTGGTCTTCTATAGCAAGGTTTTCCTATCTTACTTCTGTCAGTGTCTTACCACTAAAACCTCTACTCAGGGTGATACACTAAAACCCTGAGCATCTTTTACATCTCCTACTTGTATATAAGACTAGTAGTTACACTGTAATTCACTAGTCTGATAATCAACAAAGATAGTTCTTATTAAACTTGATCTCCAGTGTTCAACAGTAATACACCAAATCAGCACTCATCTCCATTTTGGACTTCACTTACTTCTCTGAAGTTGCAACCATATAGCAGACAGACAGTACAACATGCAAGCTGAAGCCAAGGTCATTCTACAAGTTTGCATCACCAAGCATTCTGAGTCAACCCTACAGACTTCATCTCCTAGTGTAAACTATGTCTGACAACACCACAGGTAAGTGGTTGCCAGTTGTCCATACCATACTATGCTGCTGTGCACTCTGTTCCTCCCAACAGCTCTGAGTGGGAGTGTTGAGAAAAGATTCATATCAACATCACAACATGCTCTATTGGCAACTGGGTGTGGGTGTCATATGAATGATTGTGAGTGATTGAGTATGGACATTTATATAGAGACAATAAAATTCCTTCACATATATTTGGATCTAGAATTTATTGTAGAGCACTTATATAAAGTCTGTTCCTAGGACTTCAGCATCTTGTGCTGAATCTCCTAGGGATTGCTTGCACCAACATCACTACTACTTCTAATCTATTTCTCGTTAATGACGTCATCAAGTGATTTCAACATTCACCATATATATTTATATCCTCTAATCAGACAACTCAGGAGATTCAAAGATCTTGCTAGGACAAATGGGAGGCTAGTCCGCCTTGAGTGACAAGCAGCTTCTGGGTTTCCTTCTTCTCTTCATGGGCACTCAATATCACATCTTACTTAGGGAGGAGTCTCATTCTGGCACTCTCATATTCGCACTCAAAATGCTGCAGGGAGGAGACATCATGACGGCCGAGCATATGACACCCAACGTACTTATACAAGTATGTCATGGCCTGAAGAACTGAAATTGTGACAATCCCAAAACGAGCCAAGAGCGTATCCATCATAGAGAAAGAGTGTGTGAGTTTGCCCATATTCGTCCAGGAAGTCCAAACGTGCCTCCTCTACGACAAATCTCTTCCAGGACATCTGCGCTCAGGTCCAAGCCCATGGCTCCTTGTACTTCTACAGCAATACCTCTCGGCCGAGATTCATTTAAAGATACAGAGATCTCGACCAGACCCGTTATGGGATGCTTTTCAGGACTCCTCATGACGATCTTGGGCCGATGGGACATTGCATCTACTTCGGTTGGACCAAAGAGATTATCTGCTTCATTGGTGGGATTGAGCAACACGTTGACAGGAATCTTCTGAGGAATATTTGTGCCTATGCATTGAATACAATAAGACATCAAGATAATAAGTACTCATTCTCTTTGCTTACCTGCGAGTACGGCCTGTAGCTCGTCATCCGTGACGTTCAACGCTTCTAAATCGAGGGTATCATCCGGTTTCATCCCTTCTGGAAGCCATTGACAAGACAGGAGCGTCTCATTCAACCAGCACTGTTCTCGTACAATCTAAAACCATTGAGTACAGTAGAAGCATCCCAACTTTTACGACGTACTTCCAGGATCCCCCAAACTTCCTGGATATTATGAACGGGGACTCGCTCTAGAATGAATCCAGGATCATCAGGTGGTGTCAGGCGAAGCTGGAGCGGGGGATGTAAGCCACCTGGAGAGGTCTGCTGTTTGTGAGTTCGCATCTTTGACTAACACAGGCCCACTCACGTAGAGAGCGGTATATCTTTCATGTCTGATCTCCGTCGCCGAGTTCAACTTTCGCATGACATTCAGTCCTGAGCAAGTGAAAGACAAAGAACCCTACCAGAAGATCGACCCAACTGTTCGCATTAAAGGATATAATATTGACATCTTCTAGATCTCCATGAAGACCTCCAAAAGGTGTAATAAGCATCTCGATATCTCTCATTTGACTCTGGCTCATGACAACTCCAGTATTTTTTCCACCATTTGTGAAATCTAATATCCATACGTGGCACGCACTATCAGTAGAGGCATCAGTCGGCTGTCCACTGCGGGGAAATACATGCATGATGTCGGCTCCATGAGAACAGAAGCTGAAGGTGGGGCGGTTGGCGATTCCAGGTAGGAGTTCTCCCGAAGTGAAGAGGCATGGAGAAGTGAGGAGAGCTACTGAGAGTATGGCAGTCGTTATACCTTTTGGAATTACTGAGACTTGAGAGCGGAGATGTGCCAAAGAGATATCAATGAGCGGCATATTTTTTTGTCGGGTCGGGGGGGTTGTAACGCTCTGAAGGCAGGACAAATAGGCAAAGGGTGTTACGTGCACAAGAAATGTGATACTGGGGGAGGATAGATAGGGCAGAGGAAGTGCATGTGAACGTAAAAGGAAGATATCTAACGGAGCTGTCGGTACTGCAAGGGCTCTAGAAGTGATGAGAGAGTGTACGCAACGAATTTGATGCAAGGCTTACGATGCGACCACTTCTGCCTCTGCTTTGGCAAATTCCTCGACTTTAGGACACAATTGATCGGTATCCACGAACCAAGCGGCGCGAGCACCATTGTTCTTCTCTGCTAGCCTATCCAACATAACCAGGTACTCGAGCTGCTGTTGAAAATTGGTAGCAAGTTTTCCCGCCCGCACTGCATCCCGCTCGTCCTCAGGCTTCTGAACTTCATCACAGTATTTCTGCATGCTCTCCGCAAGAAATGCATCAAGTGAGATTGACCCCTTGGTGTTGGGGGAATTGCCGGAGGCCTCTTCCGAAGTGGCATAAGACGTTTTGACACTGGCAACATGCGCTTTAGGTCTAGATGGATTTTCCATTCCGATCGAAAAGTCAACATCCACCACTAGAACTTTTCCGCCGAGCATGACTGTCACATTTCCTGCTCGACCATCGTCTTTGAATGACTCCATGCCAGCCTTGACACCCCATGCTTCAAGTTGCGATATGCAGAAGCTAGCTATAGTTGCCGGATCCAGCGGAATATCTTCACAATATAGGGTCCCGGTATATTTCTGCAACGCGCCGACGAATTCTCTTGTCCTATTTTCTGACTGTCACGAGTCAGACGGGCGGCAAGCTGTTTAGAATAGCAGGGTGCTTAACAGTTCGTATAGTGCTTGTCAAACTAGATTGTTGGCGCAGGAGAGATATAAGTTTTGGTTGAGACCAGGGAAGGGTCAGGTAGCCATTCAGAGAATGCGTAATCTGGTCGGCGGCTTGTACGAGTTGCTTCAAATAGGCACAGGAATCTTCACTTCCAGAGGCAAATGGATGGTTCTTTTGAGGAGAGATATTGTGATTAGTTTGGATCTCTTCAAGAGCAGAAGATAATGTCTTTTGAGGAGATCGAGTTGGAGATCGAGTTTGTGACATAGCCAATGGAAAGCGTGTCTGTCTGTTTACCATTTTGATCGCAATCGCACGGTTCTGCTCAACACGATATAAATATATTCTAGACATGACATGAAGGGAGTCGTTATGAGTGGTCTGAAGCATAGTCAATTCCATATCTAGGTGGCAGGGGGCCTGTCTACAAGGATACCACTACGATAAACACGACCTGGCGCGACACCTATAAAAGTTGGATGGAAACCGCCGGCATTACCCAAGTCGGGATTTGGACTTGCAAATGACCCTGAAGAAGACGATGAATGCAGCTGTGACATCGACGGAGGTGGTCCAGAAGTCGGTAAAAGAATTGGTTGAATAGGCATAGTATAACTGATTTCAAGTTCTTCAAGGATGGTTTTCAGGTGGCGCATAAATGCTGTTCGCCGAGTCCATCTACCACCCCAGTCTTGCCAGTTAGGCCGGTCTAGATAACCGTATCAGAACCCGACGATGGTAAATGTCTTTTGCATACGTTCGATAGCAACGATCAAATGAATAGCATTCTGATATTCCATCTTATCGATATTGAGTTCAAAGCTCGACCATTCACGGCTGTTTGCGCTGATGTAAGAATCAATCTTCGTACGCAGTTGCTCAATGACCTCAATCGGGGTCATGTACGATATCATCAATGTCGTTGTCTCCAACCTATGGCGAATCATGAGAATGAAATCGGAACAACAATCATATGATGGCATACATAGATTTACTCCGACGGAGATTGTGAACAAGTTTTGAGCTCGCTAAAAGAGCATTAGGGGCGATAATCTCTTGTCCATCTACTCGTCGGAACGTTGTGGAAAACAAACCAAATTCTTTGACATAAAGCACCTGGGCCAAAATGAATAGTTGCACTGAAGCATGAGCAATCTGTAAAAAAAACCTGATCATCGATCATGACGAGATCACCAACGTCGAAGACGTGCGTCGAAAAAATAAAGATCAACTGGCATGAATGAGCTACAAGACCGGATGCTGAAAAATTCATGCACACACAGATTCGAATAGCGTCTGGGCCGAATTTCCAAAGATGAACGAAAAACCGAGGATGATAGTGGCAAGGGGAACTAGGGAAGCGAGAGTATTTGATTTATTAAAGATGAGCAAGCACACGAAGATAATGATGATAAGTGCAACGGATATCAGGACAGCATCTAATTTTGCCACGATAGAGCTCACATCCTACAAATCCATCATTTTACTTAGAACATGGATATAGTAAATCCTGACTTGCCTTGAGGCTCGCATTGAGAGCCTTCCTTTCTCGATAAATTCTTTGTACGGCTTCCCGCATTTCCCGTTTTGTGATGTCACCATTACCATCCTTATCGAATAACGCAAATGCTGCATGCTAATAACTCATAGGGAGGCGAGGAGGCAACAAAAAATTGAAAAAACTCACGGCTTCAGAAGTTGTTCGAAAGTAGGGTTCAAAGCCTTCCATGCAAAGAGTCATCAGTGAGCTATTCGAGACGTACGACTCGTTGATGTACCTTCCACTGTCAGACGTGATGTGGGTGAATCACTGAGAGTACTGAACAGCTTGCGAGCGAGTCGCCGGGCGGAGGAGAGGCCACCAATTCTGCCTTGTTTGAAGTTCGAATTCTTCAATGTGACTCGTCCAATGACCTCTCCGACTTGATCAACAATAACACTAGCCATAGCGTTCTTTTTTGGATGCAAATCACCGCTTCGCGCATTGGTGCGCATTTTATTGTCGTTGGGTGAACTCTTTTGATCTGGTGAAACGGAGGATCCTTCGCCGCAGTCATTCTGGCCACGATGGGCCGTCGCAAGTACATCGATAGACGTAGAAGATCCAGGACTTCTATGTCCACGTCGCGGTTGAACAGGTTTGCGCGAAGAGGACACAGGTGCATTCGACAATCGGTCCAAAGCTTTCAGACCCAATCGATTTTCAGCCAATCGATCTGCGAGTGCTTTCTCATGGAAATTGATCGCTACGAACTGTAGGAATAACTTCTCCGCAAATAAAATCATGCCAGAAGCAAACATCGCCTTCAAGGAAATGCTTGCTTGAACGCTGTGGCAGCGGAAAAGGAGACAAGTCGCCTCACCTGCATAGCTCGATTGATAATTATCCAGTAAGACGAAGGAGGCTGATAAGAGGCACGGATGACCGACAAGCTAATCCACGCCCAGGCAATATCAAGTACCAGTTTGATCCATGCTGTTACTGCCATGATCAACTGACAAGGATCAGCATTCCTAGTGCATTCTGTATATTTGCCAGTCGTCTACCTCTATTTGCGACTTCAGTCGCTCCACCTGCCCTCCAAACAAGCGTATGACCAACAACACGATATGAGGAGTTGCATCCACCACCAATGATGTAGCACACGCAGCTGACCAGATAATTGTAAGCCACAGTGACCACACATGCACCTGCAACCGAACAGGACTCTTCCTGAACCTCAAACTGACCACAAGCAGTGGTATAATCAGGATAGCAGCACCAGTCACACCAACCAAAAGAACACGAATAAACCGTGAAAGTTTCATGAACTGCAGCCAAAGCCACCGAACACGTCTGGCTTTGATGAGATCAGGGGCGTCTTCCTTGCCCTCGTCATCCCAGTCGAACTCATCAGAGGAATTCGTTGCGGTTGTATCCGAGTCATAGTGTTGTGTTTGCGCGAACGGAGGCGTAGCAGCTCGAGGAAACGGTGAAGATGCAAAGTCTTGCTCTTTTAAGATTGGAGTAGAGAGAGAATGAGGAGATTTTTCTGGGGAAAGAACGTTTTTGCTCCCCATAATACCAACGGTAACGAGCGTCGAGTACAAGTAAGGCAATGGTAACTCAGATCAGATCATGAGGACCGGTCAACGCCTTTTCATTGGGCCAGGTGGCAGTGGAGCCAAGCTTTGTAGTTGAGCCGGTCTCACGCTCAGAGGAGAAAATAAGCACCCTATTCTTGATGTTGGGGCAACTAACTGCCTTCAGAGATTTCGGCCAGTCACAGAGTGTCACAACCCAAGAAGATGTTTGAAGAACTAATGGACGATCCTGCATGACAGATGGATTTGAATGGAATGCATAGTCAAATGATCGAGGTGAATAATGTAGATAAGTTGCCTGGCTGGCCACCATCACTTGATTGAATCTGAGGGAGTTGGCATGACACTGTTGTAGAGTGCTGTACGGAGGCTCAAGAAGGTTTATTTCTGTCTTCCGATTGAATTAGCAGTAAACTCTAGTCTTGGCTGATCACAATTTCCTTGCTTGGAAATTTGAAGGGCGCGTGCAGTAAAATTTTGCTCAATACAGATCTTGGTCAGCAGACAAATGGAACGAAACCAGATTTAAATCACAGTCATCTATCATTAATCATCCAGAAAAATATGATTCCCTTCTGAATGCAATGAACAGTATGTCAATAGTTGTAGGCCACCTCTACGCTCTCTAAGGTGAGTTTTTGAAAATTGGGGCAGAATCCCCCGGGAGATAGTTAATGTCAGATCGAGTCCTCGGCAAACAGGATAGGCGTGGACATTCAACTGTCAAAAATGTAATGTGATTGATAGATGATAGTTCCGTAGACCTGAACATAATATAAATTGCGGATATCAAAGTCAAGTAGGTGGCCAAGCCCCAACAGGTCTGGTAGGATCATCGCCCCAAACGTCCCAGACTTGCTGATGCCACTTCTTGATCAGAGTGGATATATTACTACGAAATACCCATGTAAATGCCTTTAAATCTCCATTGAAAATAGCCCGAACAACCAAATTCCATGATGTGGTTGTAGTTGTATATTGGGTATCCGGGTTGGTGGTATATAGGAATAGGTCTGGGTTGAACGGGTCATAGTAATTTGTTAAAAAGAGTTTCCTTGCCCGTAGGACCGACGCGCTGTCAACAAATCAGATATGGTGGGAACCTAAAAGGACAAGGGGCATACCGATACATCATGAAGACCAAGAATAATTGAACGAGAATCACACAAAGGAGGAAACTGCCATTTCTGCTCAGGAAGCTGCCGGCGTGGATCTGATTACAGAGTCGGACGCGGATCTTGGAAAATGACTGCACACGTACCTTCCGCTGAACTTCATGCCGCAGTTGTTTCTCTGCCTTATACATATCATGAGTCAATTGCTCCCTAGATTGTTTCAGGGCCCGAGATGTCTCATCCAGCTCTCTAATGCGCAACGTGTCGTCCCTGGACTGACTTGGACTATGGAAACATGTTTAATAGCATCCAATAGATACAGTCGGCACGCACCAATCCAATGATTCAATACCCTCTGCCAACTCTTGTATACCCTGACGCACGCGTTGCAGAGCTTCTACGCGGGTCATAGGTATATTCTCCTCTGAACCATTCTCGTGAAGATCTTCTCTCGATTCTTCTGTCATTTCCCGACCGAGAGCGTCAACATGCCGAATTCCACTCTTATGCCACGGGGCTGGAGGCATCGGACTAGGAGATACACGCCCGGAGTCTTGTTTTTGTTCGTTACCATATGCATCAACCACTCTTACGCCGGGAGATCGCTTGTGTTTTCCAGGACTTTGCGAAGGTGGGGTAGCGGGCATGACAGGCTCAGGAGTAGCGGGACGCTCCCGATCAGGGGCCGAAGATCCATCAACCGGGTAAACAGAACTATCGGACAGAACATCGGACTCGTTGACAGAGGACGTAACGTCGGGGTCAAACCGAACTTTCAAAACGCTTTTTCTTGACGAAGCAGTTACCCCAGGAGTGTTGAGCCATCCACCGGGAGGAGCAGGTGTCTTTGGAGGCAGCGTATTGGTCCGTTCGACAGAGGGAGCGGATGTCGTGTGTTCCCCTTCATTCGAGGTTACTTCAGGATCAGAGTGCGTTCCCTGACGTACTGCTGCCGGAGTGGAAGCCCATCCCCCTGGTGCAGCAGGCGTCTGGGGGAGGGCAGACCGAGATTGGCTCTTTGTCTTAAGCAGCCCATCACCTGAGGAATCAATATAGGCTTGTGTTGAATCATCGCGGTTTGGCTGAAAGAAAGAAGTTCTAGGCGTAGCAAGCCATGCACCAGGAGGTTTGGGAGTTTTGAAAGTCGTAACATCGCCGTGTCCTTTTCCTAGTCCACCAGCAAATTCAGTATCTATGTGCACAGGAGTGATATTGAATTGAGGTAGGAGTTCATCTGCAGTCACATCTGCAGACGGAGGTTCAGGTAAGTCAGGAAGGCCGCCTTTGGGGGGAGAAGGCGTCTGAAACTCTAGTTGAGAGCTGCTGAAGAACAATTGTCGTGAACGGGGAGGAGTTGACAAAAATGATGGGACCGAGGATAATTGATTTGGAAGTTGGAAATTGAGGGGCTCAGGCTCAAACTCTCCGTCTTCGTGGGGACTTGAAAAATCTTCTTTGCCTTGACCCACAGGTAAGGAGGATTCTGGTGCATGGTCTGAACCATGTTCGAACAGAGGCTCAATGACTTGAATTGTGGGTGTCCGCTCCTGTGCTACAAAATTCTCTAGAGACTGGAGTCAGCTTCCGACTAGAAAGAAACTGGAGAACCAGCGTTACCTTCGTCCTCGCCGCCAGCCGGATGTATAATGTCTCGAGAGTCATTCAACTCCAATAACGATGTTATGTGCATTGTATCATTGCCAGGGGCTGGGAATGGCTCAGTCGAGTCCGAAAAAGAGGGAATGGCCGAGGACATTTCAGAGCCATTGTAAGCTTTCGTCAATTCCATGGACTCATGTAACTGTGATTTGCCATTGACTCCTTGAGGGAAAGACAATAGAGACTGTTCTTGCGTTTCTTCAGCCCCACCCTGTGCGTGGATACTGAAAATGGATTTGGGAAGCTCTTCTCGGGATCCCTGGACGCGAGCTAACGGAACTGGAATACGCGACTTGTGTTGAGAAGCCTGTTCACGTAGTGGCGATCTGGAATGTGAAGGGGAATTCGTTGTGTTGTTCGAGAGACGAGAGCGAGGCGATTTTGGGATTGCTGTAGAAACGACATTCCGTCGTTCTACTGGGGAAGGGATTATCTTTGGTTGAGAGTGCATTCGTGCTAATGGTGAATCGGGTCGAGTGATATTCAATGTATCCTTCGGGATCGTTGATGGAGTAGTGGACTGTGGAGTAGTGGACTGACGACGGCGATCTACAGGAGATTGTGGGGTCGTTGAAAGTTTGGACGACCAAAGTGAGGTGGGACGATCTGGGGTGTTTGGCAATGACCGTCTATGCCATTTCGGGCGCGGAGCATTCCAATTTCTTTCTCGCTCAACCTCTTCCATTTGGTTGGAAGAAGAGGCAGGTGATTGGGGTCTGTTTGTCAAGGAGTGATATCGACGAAGGCCCTGAGGGAAATCTGCGATTGACATGGAATCGTTTGAAAGCGCTGAATCTGGACGACTTTCTCCTGATATTGCTCGAGGCCTTTCACCTAGGCCCAATGGTGTCTTGAACCTAGCGTGAGGAGAATCAATAGAGATGTTTGACAGAGCAGAGCCTGGTCGTAGCGACTCCGCACTCGATGTTCGGGATCGGTGTTCGGGGAAGTCGAAGTGAGTATTATTTCCAGGACGAGTGTTCTTGGGACGTGGTTTGTTCCATTCTCGTTCGCGTTCACGATTACGTTCTTGCTCGAGTTCTTTCATCCTTTCAGCGTCTGAAATCCAATAAGCAACGTAGTAGAATGTTGGACTATTGGCTTACAGTCAGAAGTAGACATCGTGCTCGAATGGTCAGAAAATTGAAGAGAAGCTGAACCTTTCCGCCGCTTCATTACAGAAGTTGCGGAACCCTGGAACGGCGTTCGTCGATACCCCGAATTTCTCACTTTGCTATCAACGAATTGAGCAGGTTGTCGGGCTAGAGTTTCGAGTTTGAGTCCTATAGCTCCAGATTATGAAGAAAGATAACGCACACGCGGGCTTTGCAATTGAAGAAGATTGGTTCTCGTAGGCTGGATGGAAAAGTTAATCAAATTATCGGTACACTGGAAAACGGCCTACATCCGGTGGATTCAGGGGCCTTTCTCATCGGCCGTATGGTTGGCGGCGTGGTCAAGGGTTTTGAATCCGGTGTAGTGGACAGTGATTTTGATGGGACACTTTCACGTGCGGGGGATTGATCTGAGAGAGAATTTTGAGATAGCAAGAAAGAGGTGAGGTGAAAACAAATAACTTACAATGCTTCTGTGAACGACTGGAAGGCTCATCAGAACTCTCCAGCTCTCCAAAAACACGCTGCATCTCCGAATCTTGATCCAGGAGATCTGAAAACAAGATTTAGAGCTTGAACACAATGTGCAAGGTTCTGCTGACTGGAATGCTGGGGAAGGTTGGAGTTTTGTGAAATATGCAAAGTCATGCTGCGGCCATTGTAAGAGTTGGATGGGCGAAGATGCGGTAACTCATCAGTATCGTCACTGTCTTCCGCTGGAAGATTGTTATCGGACAGGGAGTTCTGTGATAAACTGGATGAAGCGCATACCTGAGATAGATTTCAGGGGAAAGCTAATGGCGTTGGTATCGCGGAAAGGTCGACGAGTGGTATGTTTTTGAGAACCAGGATACCGTGGATCATGACTAGTAGAGTCTAACATCCGATAAGGGCGAGATAAGAAAGTCAAGAGACATATGACTTACGCCGAGAGTTTACTGACGCAGGAAGAGCATCACTCTCACTGGCGGTGGTGTCAGAACTGCTTCTTGGCCTGCCTTTCTGCGGGGTGTCGCCAGGTTCTCTGAGGGCTTTGGAGAAGATATCACGCAAAGATTCACGTGCACGACTATGTCCACCTGAAGTGGAATCGTTCTCAAAATCTGATTCATGAAAGGCAGGTGAAGGGGGCTGATGGACAATGGGAGTCGCGTTGGAAGCGGAGCCATTGGGAACGAGCTGGATGAGTTCGCGTAGGCGCCCAGCGAGGTTTGGAGTTGGTAAAAGAGCGGAGGTTGTGTTCATCCTCGGGGTCGGATGCTGGTCTTGTTCCTCGTCTTCCTCAACAGAAGGCTGAGCTGGAGGTATATCGTTCAGGTTGATCTGGGTGGAATTGGTTAAACGCGAGGGACCAGCCATGACTGAGGGCGTTTCATTGTCTCGCCGACGAAGTGGAGATGAGCGGGGTCGTCTCAGCTGCACAAGCGACACAGGAACATCCATCAAGCGTACAGCATAAAACAGTAAAACGATTGTTTGGCCGCGAAATATCTTGTTGTCCACGTCACGTGAGTATCTCTTCTATTAATGGTTACCAGTATACTGAACAATCAAGTCCCTCCAACAGCCACCTATCTGCATGTGCCCTCCTTCGCAGCAAGTCAATGTCACTCCTCCCCGCTCGTCCAACTCCCGTAGTCCAATCCAATCCTCGACGTACAACGGCTGTTCCCGCATCTGAACCATTGTCCCCTGGGAGCTTGCGAGACGATGTTGCCCAACAGGACGGAAATCGATTCTACTGTCGTCGACTATCGCTTCAGACCCAAACCACGCGCTTTCTTTGGGCACCACTGTCTTGTCTTCAGTGAACATAACGAGAACGAGGTTGTTCAGAGAAGCCAAGTTGCGTGCGTAGGTCTTGTTGCGCCCGTCATCGACTTCGTTGTTGATCGAAGGAAGAAAATGATTTGCCCGGAGGTAGCTCTCATAATTACGAGGATCACGGTAATATTGTGCCTATATCTCAACGAATCAAAAGAGTCTGCTTTCAAGTAGCGCAAGTCTCGTCCTGACCTGAACGAGGTTATTCTGCACCCAAGTAGTGTAAACTCCTTCTTTGGCTGCTATTCGGGCCAACTGGCAGAGGAGGTCATAAGGTCGACACAATGGCAGATCAGAAATGCCCATATGCTGCGAGCCAAACGTTATAAGGTTATGGACAGGTGGACTGTTGTGTCTTTCGACGTAGGCGCGCAAGAACTGTCCACCTGTTCTGTGGCAGTAAGGACTTGCAGATCACAGGTGTACAACACGGGTGCAAACCTTGTGAAAAGCCTACAGCGTCAAAGCCCCCCTGTAACTCAGGTATCGATGCGAGTTGTTCAGTCACGATCTCCAGTTGTTCGTTAATATTACCATACTAGGTGGAAGACAACCAGTCAACAACCGCCGGTGAACAACAGTCCATATAGACCTACGAAACCAGCTTTCCTATCTTCACCTTGGTCCTCGTAGATGTAGATAGAGTGAATAAATATTCCAGGATGGACTTCTCCAATGAGCTTCATGAATTCGAGCATCCCTGGAGAGGAATGCGAATCACCTGAGCGTTGCAAAAAGGGTCAGCATGTAGCAAGAGGGGCGAGAATAAAGACAACCTAGCCCATGCCATAGGACGAGAGGTCTCAGAGAAGGAATGACAGATCCAGCCACAAGCAAAGACGTTGCACAGACTTGAAGGAAAAACCAAGTTTGGAATAACATGGTCGTTCGTGTCATTCAATTCAGTATCACAATTTGTAATAGTTGCTATATTAGGATTACCTCCTTGTCTGCTTGGATGTAATTCTTTGGTAGTCATTGCCTCGCTCTTGTTGATCAGACGGTAGGCCTGGGTTGATGCTCATGTTGACCTCGCCCGCATCTCCAGCTTCAACTTTTATTATGACCAGTCCTCATCCATGTACTATCCTTTGGACTTGGCCCTAGCAGAGTACATTCCCAATACTCGTCCACCTATCGGAGCATGGCTGGGGGCTTCGTCCTTTGTGACGATCACCACCTTCATCTATCTGGCTCCCAAAAAGTTGTCACTCACTGAACGACTCATAACCCTTTAACTCGCTACTTATACGCACCCTCTCTCCACAAAGTTGACTTTCTGGTACTGGACATCAAATAGGCTCATTCATTCACATCTTCTTCGAGGGATTATCATCGGAAAATTGTTGTCTACCGATGCGGGTATTCATTTAACATGAAAAGGCAAAGTCTGATTCTAGATGCCTTCACTCCGACTCCTTTGTTCTTGCCATTGAAATGATCACTTCAGTGAGGGGCTACCCACTCCAGTTCGAGGCCCAACAATCCAACTCATTGCCTGTCATCTTTGATCATCCTCACAGTTGGTTTGGGGACCCTTATGTCTCTACACAGCACTCACAACCGCCAACCAAGTCCCTTCACGCCGTATCTGGACGGGTTTGATGTGCTTCGCACATATATACGGGAATGTCCTTTATTACTACAGCACAACCCTCATCCAAGGTTGTCCACATAGTCGACCACAATTCTTGCGCTTTTCTGGATTTATTTCATCGGTTTAAACAGCTTCCAGTTAGTCTTACCGATCAGTGAACAGAAATTTTAGTGTCCCCAGTCTATTGCCTTCTGAACAATTGCATTTCTAGCCTTCTAGACTTGACGAGATCTATCATAATGATCAACACAGCAAATGGCGAAAACAACTGACAGGTGACAGGAAGAACAACAGGTAACACATAAGCGTACGATATCTATATTAAACCATCCACTATGTGCATGACGGGTATCATGGATTATTTAAATACAACACTGCCGCTGAAGAAACACCAGTCAGATCAAATGTACTCCCCACTGCTATACTAGAAGTGCCCTGACACTTTTCCCGGAACAAAGTGCTAACCACTCTCCGGTGGCTGTTGAAAGGCCATTTGGGAGTGTCATGCCCTGAATCGACGGTGACCACGCAAGATTTGTGACTTGGCTAGGAGCCGTATAACACATCACAGGATCTGTGATGATTTTCTTTTTAGCGTCCGGTCGGGGTGAGTTCAATCTCGAGTTCGTGTTTCGTTGGGAAGTTGCATTCGGCTGGGCGTTTTCCATAATGTCCCAGATCAGGACCTGACAATCATCGGCTGTATCGACCATAATCATTAGTGGAAATGCTTGAAGAGATAACATTAGCATTACACACCAGCTGTCGCAAGTAAAGGTTGTTCGGCTGAACCCCAGTCAAGTCCATTTATAGGGGCAACATGACCTCTCAATTCCATTACGGGTTGACCGGGACTCCGCATATCAAGAATCTGTACGTCGCGGCCGTCCATATGGAAAGTTGACATGTAGTTGGGATCAAGAGGATTGAAAGCAATCCTTAGAAGAGGAGATGAGAGGGATCGTGCTGCTGTGGAAGGGGAGGCGGTAGGAGGTAGGGGATTTTTGGGAACAGGTGTTTCATATAATATTGTGGAATGATCAAGAGAACGGAGATCGAAGGCACGTAGACTGCCGTCTGCACCAACAGAAACAAAGATATCGGTGGAGCCCGGCAACCATGCAACGTCGTACACTTCTCGATCGTGTGCTATGAGCTGTGTGATGGCGGTGGAAGTGTCAATATTCCAAACGGTACACGTTGTGTCAATCGAGGATGTGACAACGAGACTAGGCGATTTCTCATTCCACGAGAAATTGGTCAGTGGCGCCCCAGTTGATTGATTCTGAACCTTTGATTGCTATAGGACGCGGTGAGCGTGTGAGATAGAGTATCAACTAATACAGAACATACACCTGACAGAGCAGTCTTCATTATAAGACTGTGATGTCCACTGTCAGGCGGTGGTCGCCCGACATAACTCGAGACATCAACTGGTACATCACTGCTGTATTCCCAGACGCGTAGGGCATCAGAAGTCGTTGCTATAAGTTCTGTATTGGCAGATTTTTGTGACCAGGGATGATTTGCGGCAGTAGTGGGTTGCCACTGCAAACTCGTGGCCGGATAACCATGATACGCCTCAGCCAGGCCGACAAAATCCGGATAATCAGTGAAGTTGTCCTCAACTAGGACATGTTCATCCCGGAGTCCAATAACAGCTATGTAGTTGTGGTAATTGTCGATCAAGGATGCGAGACCTATTCGAAAAGCTGTCTTAGGGTGTCCTTGTTGCCCGGGAGCAGGTGTTTTGTACCAATCCATGCAATGGACGGGCCCTAGAATCGAGTAAACGGAGAGAAGAAGTGAGTGAGTGAGTCACTAACATGGTGCCTCATACTGCAGCATGGTTGTTTGGCTCATTCAGGAAGGGCTGTCTTGTCCAAGAGGATGGATTGCTAACTCATTGTCAACTATTCCCACGCTGTTCTCCACTACTTTGAAATCATTTACACATCTGGAACTGAACTGCTGGATACCGACTCGTAGATAAAAGTCAGAAGTCGAAGGTGTTCCTCTCCCGCTATCATGTCCTCCGGTCCATCATTTGGCAAAAAGTAGCGCTTCGTGTATCAGAGACATCTCTAGAAATCGCATCGAGCATACATACAGGGCAGAGCACGTTAACTTTTGGAAAGGCTCTGGCGTTGCCGATAACACCAGAGAGGACTCCATGGACCTGCAACTCCATGTACGGTCTCAGGTACTCGAGGAGCACTGTGCGTTTGGACTGTACCAGGTTCTTCAGGGTGAGTGAATGTATTAAGAGCCGTCCTGATTAGTGATCGAGGGGAGTGATGCCTTTGGTCGGAAAGAACGTGAAGCTTGAATGTTTTTTGAACATCGCTGCCTCGGGCTTCACAATCCCATATTCGAAGAGGCATTCATCCAATCCAATTTTGCTATGTTTCTGATAACTGGTTCTTCTAAAAGTCAGAAGATGAAGGACGTAGAGATCCTCCCGAAAACTTATTGAGGAAGTTGTAGACAAGTTCGAGCACGGACCCACTCAGACCCGACCCGAATTTGAAATATCTGATATTCTTCCCATTAGAACAGTACACATCCTTCCACAGGTGTTTCTGAAACATGACATTTGACGTAAAAAGAAATCGTCGCTTCTTAACCAGATTGCATACAAGTTTTACATCCCAATGGGGTCATCTGAACTGGTAATGATGGCCAGGGCATAGAGAATCCAGCCTGCAACGATAGGATATGTTCAAATAGTTTAAGCACTAAATTGGATTGTGATACATTCAACGGCATGCTATTCGTGCATATTATACAACTAGTATTATACTAGATCAGCAATAATATATCGCCTAAGCCTCAGCCTTCACCATGTCTCTTGTTACACCTTCGTGCTTATAAAGAGGAGGTAGTTCAGACTCTTTCATACCCAGAATGTACTTCTTGATGTTAAAAAGGAACGCCTTGGCCTGATATGCAGCATGTACCCGTGTTGGAACGCTGAAAACTGTACACGAAGAAGTTAGTTCAAGTATAGCTACGATGAGCTTTTCCCACAGACCTTGATCAAGTTCCTCGAGCGACAATGCTTTGGTTTCGGGGACGAATAGCAAAACAGCGAAAAAACCCACAACACTAAAGTTCTCGATGTCAATATCAGGTATACCAAAGCGCATAAGTCAGCTTACTTCCACGCAGCATACCAGCCGAAGGCCCCTATGAGATTACCATTTGAGCAATGAAAGAGATTCGAGTCAGTATAAACCTACCTTGCGCCTTGAAAGCCCCGAGCAAGGGGGGGAATGTAATCGAGATGACGAAATTACTACAACCCTTTAAGTTGCTTGATCCTCATTGTCAAGGGCTCGAACTTACAAGAACCAAAGCGTAGCGGTGGCAAAACTCATTCCGATGTCTCTCACGTAAAGGGGGAATGCTTCAGCTGAATACTGAGGACGCCTCAGAACATGGCAAGAGCTATCATGAGAAGAAACAAACTGTGAATGGAACTGGTCCTTCCCCCGGGGAGTAAGCCATTCCGAAAAGATAGATACCAAGAGTGATTACGGCTAGATGAGCCTGGGATGTTTCGGGTATCCAACTCGAAAATTTTTTAGTTTTCATATCCAGCTTAATGAACTGGTGGCACTTACAAGGCAAACCCAGTCATCAAAAGGAAGATAGCCATCAACGGAAAAGTTGTGAGTAACAAATTACGTCGACCGAAAGTATCGATAGTCCAGATGGCCGGGAATGCAAACACGAAATTCACCGCTCCAAAACCAAAGGAAGCCAACAGTGTTTGTGTTGACGAGAAATTGGCTTCGGCAAAAATTTCCGACTATAAACGTGAGGCAGTTGTCAGTTTCTTGCTCTATCAAAGGAAGAGACAGTGTACCGAGTAATATGCAATCACATTGACACCACAGCTACGATACCATAAGTTGTCTTTTCATCTTGGAATTCACGAACGTCTCACAATTGTTGCCTGCAGAGTAAATGAGCACACAAAAAACAACAAGGAAGTATGTCACCTACATGAACATGACAATGAAAGAAGCCAACGCCGCTCGGCGGTTTCGTGGAACCGTGAAAAGCTCAAAAAATTTATTACCTTTCCTATCCATATCTTTTTCTGCTTCAATCAGTACATGCATGTCTGTGTCACGATAAAAATTGAGGTTCAACGCAAAAGATCATATTGAACTTACAGTACAGATCCCTAGCAGCCTGGAGCGGGTGCATGCGCAGCTTCGAGAGCGATTCGAAAGCCTTGCGATGACGACCCTTGGAGAGATACCAACGCGGCGATTCAGGGCAAAAAAACACTTGAACAACAATGAGCAGTGCAGGAACCCCAGCCTATCAAGACAAATCAGCATTGAATCAGAGTCTACAGGACAGAACATACACTTGCGAGCATCAATCGCCAGTTGAGGCCATGAATGTGGTGTCTATCCTGTACTTTAAAAAATACTAGGTCCATAACAAACCCCATCATAATGCCGAAGGCTGTCCATGTTTGCCTTCCGATTGCTATTGAGTTCCACCGGGTGTAGCACAAGAGCATCAGTCAAAGCTCACCACATCATTACCAAGGCACCGCGGATAAGTGGAGGTGCGCCTAGGATGCAGAGACAATTGAGACAAAACGGCCGCAGACCAAAACTCAACTAACATTCAGCGGCATACACAGGTACGGTGGAACTCTTCGGCCCGATGCCCAGACCAAGAATAAAGCGTGCCACAAATAGGTGGGGCCAAGAGTTGGTGACTCCTTGCCAAATGCATGTAAGGAAAGAAAAGAGGGCAGCAATAAAAACAGTGCCCCTTCTCCCAACAAGCCGGTTCAGCTAGAAACAAAATAGAGAATGAACTCCAATCTTGGTTAAAGACTGATGGAAAGTACACACTGGTTCGGTCAACCAACATCCGAGCACAGCGCAGCATAACTATTGTTATCACATGAGTTATACAGTGGCAGAGGGCTAGCAAATGAAACCCACGTAGGGCGCAGAATTTACCAGGCCTAATAGCCATTGGTTCCTGCTGTTCTCCTGGTCAGTCCCTCCACGCGGATTGATCCCAAACTGAGGTGCAAAGAAGAGATTAGCTCCGTTGATAACGGATTCATCCATCTGTATTGAATGCAATCAGTGACACATCGACTAATAAATCACAATAACGGACGCCCTGGACCGCGGCCGCCACTGCAACAGTGGGATTGGAATGAATTCAATTACGACGAAAAATCAAAGGTTCTTGAGCTTACCCGAACAAAGGATCACAAGATAGTATAGCATCTTTGGATGCCTCCACTTGTTAGAAATTTCGTCCCGCAATGCTTGCTTATCCGTTTCGGTAAGCAACGGCAGGTTCTCGAATGCCAGGGGATCCTGAGCCACCAAAGCACCTTTCTTGAAAAGTTCGGACATATCCTCAAGACCGTTCCTTAGAGCGAACGCTTCACCATCCTTTATAAGATCGTCTTGTGGAATTCCCGCAAGCGGGTTAGCCAATTTAGCATTGAGGTTCTCGACCTCGTTCCTGCTGGAGAGGCTGGCATTCTCAGCGAGAGAGACGGAAGATTCGTGTTTGCTTGCCAAACCAGTGGCCTTTTCTATGGCTGTAGTGTCATTAATAGAAAGTCCCGTCGAGTTTGGAGGGATAGATGTCATGGGAGGGAACCGGAAGAGATAGGAAGGAATGAAACAAACTTCAGGTCAGCCTGGTTTTCTTCTCTTATAGGGGAAGTGCAGTTCGGACCAGTACATTTTCTCATGGGAGTGGCGTAAGGCAAGTTTCCTATGGGTTCGGCATCGGCAAACCGTGTGAGTCAAACCGGGTTTTTGTTCTTCGCGTCCCACTACAAGTCGTGTCCGGTGACGTCATCTATCAATGTCGACGGAATGTTCCACCGGTACGTTCTTGTTATCGATTCCAACATGTCCTATAGGATAGAGCTCGTACGAGAAGGTGATCACATTAGACAGAAGGCGGAAAAGGCAATTTACCTGATATGGAAACTGGACATTGTGAGATTCGATTCGGCTATGACACTGAGGCCACGTTATAGGCCAAGGTGACTGATTGGTCATCTGATCAGTCCCTCATAGGTTTGAATCCCACCATGGACTGCCATCGAGCCCTATGTGATAAATTGTTAATTTAAAAAAACTGTCAAGTTCATACTTCATCCTTTTACCATATACCTACTACAAGTCAGTATAGAGAGCATTATGAGATAAAATAAAGGGCCACTATAAACCATAGAGCAAATTGCAAAGTAAAACAGTCAGTATTGCTTGTAAAACAGCAGTATAATACAGTGAAACCTCTCTTAATATTGTATCCTTGATAACTCCCATAACTTCTAACAGTCCAGTAGGTGGTAATTCTCTTTCATTATAACTACAGCTATTATCAGAACTATCAAGTCAAAAAGGGAAGGTGAGCAAGGATTGGTAAGGACTAAGAAAGAGCCTGGAAAAGGCTGGTCTTGCTCAAGCAGAAGTCTGTAAATGTTGTATGAAAGAAACAGATGATCTTACTTAACCTCAAATAAGAACTTATCCATGTGTGGATTAAGTACAAAGACTTATCTGGGAGTAATGTAACTAATCATAGACAATAACCTTAGCTTCAACTTATATATTGTGCTATCTACATATTGTGTAGTCACAATTTTCAGAAGAGTTGGAATAAATAGTAAGAAAAGAGCAAGTGAGAAAGAAAACTTTGGAAGTTTTAGTCAATTATTGTAAGGAAATTAGTCTTACATAAGGAATTGTAAGTGTCCAGAAACTCCAGATGATATTTAGGTAAGGTATTCTATTGTTGGACCACTACTATATATATATCAAAATTTACAAAAGTAAACTTAAATATTCTCTTTTATTTTATTTTTTCCTTGTTTGAACTTAGCTAAGAGAGTATGACATATGTTATACATACAAGTCATATCTGTCACAATCATAGTTATATGATTATATAACTTGATAGAATATTATAGAAACTATTAGAAAGACTTAGTCATAAGCTTTAAAGTAGGCCAGTATAGGCATGCATAAACTAACAACTAAAGATATATAAAGTAGACTACTTTGTAGTAGAAACTCAAAACATTCCACTTACTAAGTATTCATATTCATACAGTATGACTAATATGATAATACACAGTACTTACAATGAGTCAAACATATATTATTTATAAATATATCCTGTAGATATATAAACCTCAGTAGATATACTGCTGTTTCTCAGTTCAAGTAATATTGCTTGTCTTATATTGCTTATATTACTAAGTTTTCTATTACAGAACTTACTATTAGTAAGTGGTTATTAGTTGTTTACACTGCACCATACTACTGTGCAGTTTGTTCTCCAATAGCTTTCTAGTGTATATAGCTAGAGTTTGATATGAAATATAAGAGTAGATTAATGGCAAATGAGAGATTAGGTTGAGTATTTACTTATAACTATATTAATAATTCTAGTGCTTTATATAAGATATCTTTCTCATTTTTATGATTTCTTTCTTATTAGTGAATAAGTTATTTGTTGATAGGAATACTTTAACTAAAAGTGAGATAGACTTGAGCTTACAATTAGCTATATCAAACTTTTCCAACATTTTCATTGTATACACCTTTTAGAATATCCTGATTTTTTTCTTGATTTTTTTTATCTTAATACCTAACATATAGTTCATCTCTAGTATTATCTTCATCTTAAAGATGTATAGGTGACTGTGAATGCTTGGCTCAGGATCTTGAACCAGTTGTATTCTTCTTGTATCATTCTATAAGGTTTTGTGAAGTTTCTAGATCTTATCTCTTTCTCTTCTCTCTACAAAACCTTCTGGTTGTTCTATATAGATATCAAATCAATATTGCTATTTAGATAAGTATTTAAAAAGTCCAGCTGCTAGAAATAAAAGTCTGCTGATATAATAATTGCAAATAAAAGGTAAAATGACTCAAGCTATGTTATAGTTGTATATATCTTATATCTCATTCAAGTTAACACCTTATACTTATATGAATCTTTATATAATATTTTGAGCTTTCTAATTGCTAACCAAACCTTCATTATCAAACTTTGGTATTAAAACCTATCTTGACTTCACAATATTTCTACTATCTAGCCTCTCAACTAGCTCATACATATCTCTTGCTTTCATTAACCTCTTTCAATATTGGTCTAACTCAAGCTTCAGACTCTTATATAATCTTTTGGTATATATGCACATTACTAACTACAGTTGCAAATACTCCAGAAACTTTCTTCTTTCTCTTATATACTAAGTATTTCTATGACTCCATAAATTTCCTCAAAGGCTAAAGCTCATATTTTATTTTTCTAACTACTATCAGGAAGTACTTCTTAACATTCTCTAGTTCAACATTCTCAACCTCTGCCAGACTCATCTTCTGGCATTATTATACTACTATTATCAGCAACAATGTTTTATCTATCAGTACTTGGCATTTTCTTATAATTTATCACTATCTTTGCTACTATATCACCTCCTTCCAATATCTGAGCTAGATTCACTCTTTTTTAACACTTGTGCTAGTAATGGATCTGTATTACTATCCCATTCTATATGTCTCATACCTTCTATGTAATTTGTGGTCCTTTTCTCAAATATAATATTTCAAACACTATATACTGCTTCTGTTGATTAGTTCAGAAGCTTGTAGCTTTCCTGGCTAAAGTACCTAATCAAGATAAGTTTAGTTGCTCTTAGCTCAAGCTTCAATATATCTAACTCAGCTAGAATATTTATATAGGCCATTGAACCAAATAGGTAGAGATGTAACATATTTTACTATCTTCCAAACCACATCTTAGCAAGAATAATATCCAGATGGTATCAAGATAATATTAGGTTTTGAAAATAGACAATTTTACATATAGCTTTTAGCTAGTAGTTTGTTGATAGTTCCAAGTCCATGAGTATTGTATGTATAGTATTCAGTATTATTCTCATACTTATTTTTACTACTCTAATCTGCTTATAAGTATATATGGTTGTGAATTTGATAATATTTTTTTAGTATGAAACTCCTCTTATCAATAATTGTCCTATTCTCATTCTTGGTCAAATCTGATTCTTAAAAGCTTCTAGTCTGTTTATCTCTTATCTTCTATATGTTTTTTTTTAAATCATCAATTTATTACATGGTGTGTAAAGGCAGACCATGGTAGCTACTTTCGTAACTACGTACATAGGAAGCAAACACAAATGAAATTTAGAAAGAAAAGAGAAAAAGAAAAAGAGAGAAAACAAGG
>Ga0157368_1000070_pt1 | contig 42974 bp, 43 predicted proteins | sample AttbisABBM3_FD_113146 | JGI IMG/M metagenome (GOLD analysis project Ga0157368, IMG submission 113146) | Fungus gardens microbial communities from leaf cutter ant in Botucatu, State of São Paulo, Brazil - Atta bisphaerica ABBM3 | ecosystem: Host-associated > Fungi > Mycelium > Unclassified ... | reverse complement strand
TTGTCAAGTTCACAAATGGTGGACTTAGTTTTTCTCTATTTTATTTTTTCATTTTTATTTTCATTTCATATTTTCTATTTTTAGAACATAGGGTTAGGGTTAAGTCATGAGACACAGAGAATAAAGTAGAAGGATCTAGAACAAGTAACATCATACAACATAGATACCATATGTTGACCTCATGTACTACACATGGTTGTTTAGGGTAGGATGCACAGTAGTTAGCATGGACCATTGGTAGTAGTATATAAGGTAGACTAGTTTGTAAAGGGATCTCTATTGAGTTCTCTTGTATTACTTAATACAAGAGTCGTTCTTTAGTCCAACCCTAAGAACTTTAGATCATAACATCAATAAGTCACTAAGTAGTCTTGAGTTGCAAAAAGTCTTATAGGAATTATAAAGAACTCAACAAAGAGTTTCTAATATATTGTTATTCTATATATACTAATGTAACCTAGTTTGTCCTATTAATAAATAACCTACTCCAAAATATATATATTGTCTATAAGTCTACTATGCTATTATCACAAGATGAATATGCTATGGCTATATCTCTTAATATTATTTTTCTACTATTTTCTAAACTTATGACCTTATATTATGTAAAATGTTATGTAATTACAGTTATATGCCTTTTTATCAACCTAATAAGAAAATTCAAGTAAAAATAAAAGAAAAAGAAAAATTAAATCAAGAAAAATAAATTAAAATAAAATTAAAATAAGAAATAGAGAAGATGGATAATTGCTTTAATTACATTAAAATTCTTGTATATAGTCTAGAGTTTCATGGAAATCATGAGAAGGTTATGTGATCAGTTATGGAGTGATTAGTCATAAAATGAAGCCTAATTAATCTACACTAGAAAAGATTGTACAAATTGGAAGAGAGAGAGAACTGTTATCTGCTCTAGAAGTAAGTTAGAAGTGAGGTTAAGCTATTATCTATTATGGGAATTAGATAATATCAGATAATCCTGGACTGGTATATAATAAGTGGATAAAGTGTAGTACTTATCTAAAATATATAAAACATAGATATTAAATAATCTTTAGCTTCAGCTTGTATACTACATTTCTACTAATTGCATATTTCAAAAAAGTACTATCAAGGATTAGTATAAGAAAACCAGTCATTTCACAAAATCCCAACACTCAAACACCATTAATACCTATTATAAAACTTATGAAGTTTTCTATCCCTTTTAGACTACAAACTCTAAATACTACTGTTATTATTTATGAAGCTCTTTTCTTTCCTAGCTAAATTTTTTTATTAGAGTTTCTGACCATTTGAATATTATGACTTAGGTTTTAAAGTTAAAATAAAAGATATGCTCTTATATTAAGTAGTATAAGAGAACTCAATGGAGTTTCTGTTACAAACTAGTTTATTTTATATTGCTACAGGCTGTGGTCTATACATATACTACAACTAACTTACCTCAAAGTTCATGTACTTTCCATAAGACTAGTGTTATAGTGTGCTGGAACTTGAACATTTTTCTTTTCTTTTTATCTATTTTTCTTGATTTAATATTTCTTTTGTTTTGTTTTTGTTTTTCTTGAATGATGAAAAGGCACATGAATATAGTTATATAACATAATATCATAGGCCTAAATTCTGGGAAAAGTGGCTGGAAGAATAATGTTAAGGTATATATCAATAGCATATTCACTTTATAATATACATATTGTATACTCATGGCAGATGTATGAACATTAGGATAGGGTTATTTATCATTAGCATGGACCATGTGTACTTGTATAAATAGTATAGGAATGCATTGGAGACTTCTTGTCAAGTTTTCTTGTAATTCCCACAAGATACTTTGCTCTTAAGTTTACATTTACTTAGTGATTTTATCACAAATGAGCTACTCATTAGTTGTGATGCTTGAACTTAATGGTGTTTCAGAGGTTCAGTATAAGGAAATAATGATAATAGGTGATGAGTAGTATCAACAGGAATAATTGATGTAAATTGATGTTGTTAAGTCTGAGGTCTAATACTTAGACACAAAAGTATATATACAAACATGATCAAATACCTGATAGGAGCTGTCATCTGTCATAGCAGTTGTCAGGCTAATTTTAGAAGATAACTAATTATGTTACTACATTGATATACTTGTATCTCTATGAATACTTATCACTATGTAATATACTATATATTTTTGGAAATGGTTTGATGAGCACTTTCCAATGCAAGTTTGATTGTGTGAATCCATCTAGTAGTTCATGGGATATTAGCAAACAAAGATTCTATAGTTACTAATGACCTGATATTTCAGTTGTTTGTTGTTGCTTTTATACATCCTACATATGTGCAGATAGCCCTCATTTGGGGCTTTATAGTGCAACTTAGTTTGTGAAAATCAGTCTACTGGTTGTGGAGATATAAGCTGAATAAAGTTTGTGACAGATTTATTAGTTATTTCTAGGCTAGTGGTTGCTACAACAGTAGAACTCAACTCTCACTAAGGATACTGCATTATATGATCTTCTATTCCTTTACTCTTATTCTTTATTCATCCTTGACTAAGAGATAGCTCAGTCCTTTAGTCAAGAAGATACATAGATAGGTTTTAGACTTAAGAGATGCACTAGTTAGATAGGAGAAGTCTAGCTGTTTTTTTGTACTGTAGTCTACTAGTATATATTGAATATATTATCTTTTGTAGACATGGTAAATAGATTATTCATGTAGAAGGCTCATGCTACTAGTTCTATTATAATCAGTCCATATAAAGTAGCAATGTTATCTAATAAGGGAGCATCTAGATTAGAGATTTTCTTCTTAGTGATATTAGTATAACAGTTTGATTAGAGCAGTAGTTGGGGCAGTAGATAAGTAGTCAGTAAAATAGTATGAAGTCAGGTAGAAAGAATACTAGCTAGCATTTATAAAGAAATACTTTTTGGAAATATTGTTTTCTGTTGTCAAATACCATGGCAACAAGCAGTTTTAATCAGAGTATAGTAAACATTAGTCAGTTGAATATGGAGGAATTGGTTAGGGATATAAGAGAGGAAGAAGCAGTTAGAATGTTAAAAATAGTGATGGAAAGTAATACAAAAATATTGGAGTTGCAAAAAATGTTGGTAATATTGATAAAAAGAAATGAGGAGGAAACAAGAAGGAGAAGAGAGGAAGAAGAATAAAGAAGAGAAATGAGTAGAAAAGAAGACAAATGGTGAGAAGAGAATCAAAGAAGACTGAAGGTAGAAAAAGAAGAGAAGGAAAGAAAGAGGATAGATGATGAATGGAGAAGAGTGGAAGAGATGAGAATATAAGAGAAAAGAAAAGCAGAAAGAGAATAGATATGACAAAAAGCATGGAAGAAGAAAAGAGAAGTAAATGGGCAAAGAGCAATGGAAGAAAGGAAATGTTTTGGTTGTGGAGGTTTTGGGCATATCACCTGTAATTGCAGAAATGTAAAAGAAGAGGAATTAATACTAATGCTCTCAAATATATTTGAAGTGTTAAAAAGTAGATTAATACAAAGAGGAGAAGATAGTGGAAGAAAAACAAGCAAAGATAGAAAAACAATTTTAAGAGAAGAAAGAGTAAAGAGAGAAGAGTCAGTTGAAGTGCAAAAGACAGGAGTAGAAAAGAGCAGCAAGGGTGGAAAAAAAAGGGAAAATTGTTGAGAGAAGTAATGGTAAAGATAGGATTAAAGTAAGAAGAGAATGATGAAGAAATTGTGATAGAAGCATTATCAGATAGTGGTGTGACAGAGTTGGTGATGAGTTCAGAGTTTACATAAAAGAATAGATTCAAGACAAGGAGGTTAGAAAGGCTAATATATATAAGGAATGTTGACAGTATCTTTAACTATGAAGGACTAATAGAGCATATAGTAGAAGTAGAGTTGTTCTTCAAAGGACACAAGGAGAGAACATTGATAGATGTAATAGGAGGGCAGAAGTAGAGTATGATATTAGGGATACCATAGCTAGCATGCTATAATCCAGAGATTGATTGGAGAATAAAGGAAGTATAGATGATGAGATATCCAGATGAGTGTGGAAAGAAGTAGAGAACAAGACAAATGAAGCCAGAATATCAAAAACAGAAAGAGAAAGAGAAGAAAGAAAATTTTAGGAAACCAATAGTTGAAGAAGAAATGGAGATAGCTAGAATAGAAGAAAAGGAAGAAGAAGAAGATTTAATTGAAATTAGGACAGTGGAGGAAATGGTTTTTAGAAGGTTCTATAAATATTTGAAGGTGTTCAAGAAAAAAAAGGGGAAGATATATCTGTTGTCAAGAATAGAGAGAGAGAAAGTACAGAAGTTTGTGAAGGATCAGTTGAGGAAGGGGTATATTAGGCCATAGAAATCACCACAGACATCACTAGTGTTCTTTGTGTCAAAGAAGGATGAAAAGAAGAGGATGGTGCAAGATTATCAATATTTGAACAGTTGGACAATTAAGAACAATTATCTATTGCCACTGATTTCAGATTTGATAGAGGGTATCAGGAAGAAGAAAGTATTTATGAAGATGGACTTAGGTGGGGGTATAATAATGTGAGAATTAAAGAGGAAGATGAATGAAAGGCAGTATTCTCAATGCTAGAGGGTGCCTTTGAGCCAATGATAATGTTCTTTGGACTAACAAACTCACTGGCAACTTTTCAGGCAATAATAAATGATTTTCTTAGAAATATAATAGAGGCTAGAGACATAGTGGTATTTATTGATGATGTAATACAGAGACAGAGAAAGGACATGATGAAATTGTAAAAGAGGTGTTAAGAAAGATGGAGGAAAATAACTTATTTGTAAAACTAGAAAAATATGTGTAGAAGGTTAGAAAAGTTGGATTTTTAGAGGTTGTAATAGAACTAGATAGAGTAAAGATGGAGAAGGAAAAGGTTTCAGAAATAGTAAATTGGTTGGTACCAAGGGATGTGAAGGATGTGCAGAAGTTTCTAGGATTGACAAACTATTATAGACAGTTTGTTAAAGATTTTGCAAAGATAGCAAAACTTTTTTATAAGATGAAAAGAAAAGAGGTAAAATAGAATTGGAGGGAAAGACAGCAGAAAGCATTTGAGGAGTTGAAGAAGAGGTTTACAATGGAGTTAGTTTTAGTTATACCAGACCTAGATAAAGAGATGAAAGTGAAGGCAAATGTGTTAGACTTTACTATAGGTAGAGTATTGTCAATGAAGTATGAAGATGAGAAGTGGAGGCCAGTAGCTTATATTAATAAGGCCAAAAGTAACTATGAAATTCATGATAAAGAGATATTAGCTATTATCAGATGTTTAGAGGTATAAAGGCATTTCTTAGAGGATGCCAAAAGTCAGTTTGAAATTTGGACTGACTTCAAAAACTTGGAGTACTTTATGAAAGCTCAGAAGTTGAATTAAAGACAGGCTAGATAGGCCTTATATTTGTCAAGATTTGATTTTGTCTTAAAACATATAGCTGACAAGAGTATAGGATGAGCAGATAGTTTGAGTAGAAGAGCAGATTGGGCAGAGGGAGTAGAGAGAGATAATGAAAATCAAGTAATGCTGAAAAAGAAGTGGTTGGAGATTAAAGTGATGGAAAAGTGACAGTTATTGATTGAGGGAGCAGAGAAAGAAATTATAGAAAAAATTAAGAAGTCAGAAGCAAAGGATGATAAGATGGTAAAATCAGTAGAAGAGATAAAAAAGACAGGAGTAAAAGTGTTGAGAAATAACAAGTGGCAGATTGAGAATGAGTTAGTATTGAAAGAGACAAAGATATATATATTTCAAAGGATGAAGAGTTGAAGTTGGAAATTATTTGACTTTATTATGATATGCTGATAGTATAACATGGGGGATAATGGAAGACAGTAAAGTTGGTTACTAAAAATTATTGGTGGCCAAGAGTTATGAAGAAAGTAAAGAGACATGTGGAGAGATGTAATCAGTGCCAGAGAATGAAGAATAGAGCAGAGATGCTGGCAGGAAAACTAAGACCAAACACAGTTCCAGAAAGACTGGCAACATATATTAGTGGACTTTGTTATAAAGTTACTAGTATCAAGAATTTGATTTTAGTATTATGTGATAAGTTTTTGAAAATGTCATACTTTATTGTGATGACAGAAAAAATAACAGCAGAAGGATTAACTAAGTTATTTAAGAATAATATATGGAAGTTACATGGGTTATCAAAGAGTATGATTTCAGATAGAGGGCCACAGTTTACAGTAGGGTTAATAAAGGAGTTGAATGAAATGTTAGGGATAGAAACAAAGTTACCAATAGCTTTTCATCCATAGACAGATAGGCAGACAGAGAGGATGAACCAAGGGCTAGAGCAGTATCTAAGGATATACATCAATTATAGACAAAATAATTGGTCAGAATAGCTAGCAACTACAGAGTTTACTTTCAACAACAAGGTACATATAGCTACAAAGTCATCATTATTTAAAGTCAACTATAAATGGAAGTTAAGAATAGGCTTTGAGATAAGAAAAAAGAGGAAGTAAAATCACAGAAGGAAATGAAAAACATGTAAATAGGAATAGAAAAGAGGTAGTAGAGTATAAAGTGGGAGATAAAGTATTGTTGAGTACAAAGGATTTGACATGGCAGATAAGGAACAGGAAGATAAAGAAATTGATGAAGAATTTTGTAAGACCATATAAAATAAAGAAAATAATATCAGAGAATGTGGTAGAATTGGAGTTACCAGTATCAATGAAAATTTACCTGGTGGTTGATGTGAGTAGAATAGTGTTATACTAGGAGCAGGTAAAGAGATAGAAGAAGATTCCTTCTTCTCTAGTAGAGATAGATAGAGAAAAAGAGTATGAAGCTAAGAAAATATTGAATAGGAAAGATGTGAGGGGAAAACCAAAGTATTTGGTCAGGTGGAAGGGATATACAGCAGAAGAAGATACTTGGGAGAGGTTGGAAAATTTAGGAAATACAATGGACTTAGTGGAGAATTTTGAGAAAGAGATTAGAAAAAAGAAGATAAGACAAGTAGAGAGGAGAAAAGAGAAGGGGAAAGAAAGGGTGTTGAATTTGGAAGCAGAAGTGTTTAGAAAGAGTGAGTTACTAGAGAAGTATACAGCAAAGATTTTGTTTGGATGAGATAATAAAAAGTTCAAAGATAAGTATTTGAAGAAGTTAGAGAGAAGTTGGGTGAGATGGAAAGGGAAAGAGGGGCAAGTTCCTCCAGAAGTGGAATCTTAAGAGAGGAGATACTGTCATAGTGTGCTGGGACTTGAACATTTTTCTTTTCTTTTTATCTATTTTTCTTGATTTAATATCTCTTTTCTTTTCTTTTTCTTGAATGATAAAAAGGCATGTGATTGCAGTCACATAACATATTACATGACATAATATCATAGACCTAGATTCTGGGAGAAGAAGCTGAAAGGATGACATCAAGGTAGATGTCAATGGCATGTCCACCTTATAGTGTACATATTATATACTTATAGTGGATATATAGATATTAGAATAAGGTTATTTATCATCAGCATGAACCATGCGTACTTGTATAAATAGTATAAAAACACATTGGGAACTCTTTGTCAAGTTTTCTTGTAATTCCCACAAGATACTTTGCTCTTAAGTTTACTTAGTAGTCTATTAGTTATTTCTAGACTAGTGGTTGCTACAACAACCAGCATATTGTTGCCATACTATATGATATTATCTGTTCTAGAACTCTTTACAACTTTCTTCATATCATATGACTGTGTGACAGTGACAGTGACATATATGACCACCTTATAACAGGTTTTGTATCTTTATCATACTTTATTGTCTGAGTTCAAAATAAAAAATACTTAGTTATATTAGTTTTGTTAGTTTTGTTCTATCAGATTAGAATATACTCTAAAGTATTAAAGATAGCTACTGCCCTTAGAAGACCTCATTCTATTTTCTTAGATTTCTCCTAGAGATAAGTATTACTTGTATTTTAGCTAGAATAATGTTTCTGCTAAAACTTAAAACATACACTCTATATCTTTGCCTCAGTTGCCCTAACAGTTAATATATAGAGACCACCAAGCCTGCCTACAATTGAGTTTTTTTAGCAATCATGAAATACTTTAGATTGTGATGGAATATAAGAGAGTTTTAGAAAGATGAAATATGTTGCCATTAACACTAGGAATTAGTACTGGTTTTAGTTGATTTTCAGAATAAGAAATTACAGTATAACTATTCAACTTATATTTTATTTAAGATAATATTTATGGAATAAAAACTATAAGATTACTATAAGTATAGAATATCTTCAGATATAAAACAAAGTTCTATGAAAATGCTAGAAAGTCTAGCAAGGAAATTCATCAAGTAATCAACTATTAAGTATAGTTTACACTTAGATAAAAAATGTCTGTGAGAAAATGTACAGAGTTTGCAGATCAAATACTTGCAATATACAGATATAAACTTTTAAATAATCTTGGCTTCAACTTATATGTTATATTTCTGTTAGGATAACTAACAGAATCCATAGTATTTCATAGACTTTCACAACCTCTAGAAAGTTCTAAGTATTTTGATATAAGTATAAGTAGTGCTCATTTTTAGGAAGTCCTAAGAGAATAGAATGAGAACTTCTAAAGGTGGTAACTATTCTAAATACTAATAGAGTTCATTCTAATCTAGTAGAATAGTGCAAACATAAGTGAAGAATAATGATAGCCAGATAACCAGAAACTTGAATAGAAATATCTAGAACTTTACTAGAAGAGAAAGAAAGGAAATTTACAGTAGGTATATCTAAAAGATCTAAAGATAAAGGTTAGTGATATGTCTATAGAGTTACTTGAAAAAGACTATAGGGTTCTAGTACTATTAATAGAGAGTGAAAACACTATAGAGTTTGGTAGGGTTAGGTGTTATGGTGTACTTAAACACTAAAATTTTTCTTTTCTTTTATTATTTGATGAGGAAGAGGCACATGGCATGTTACATAATGTGAGGTCATAGGTCTAGACTCTGGGAAAAAGGACTAGAAGGATAATATCAAAGTGTATGTCAATAGCATGGTCATCTCATAGCTGACATATAGACATTAGGGTAGGGTTATTTATTGTTAGCACAAACTATATATCTATTATATAAATAGGATAGCAATACATTGGGAATTTCTTGCCAAATTCTCTTGTGATCCCCACTTGATATTCTACCAAGAGATTTACTTGTCATACTACTATTAGTCTTTGTAATTAGTGGTTGCCACAACGTTTGGATATCAGAATTTTGTGTAAGGACAAGTTTCCTTACAAAGTAAGTATATTGCTATTGATATTAAAGTTTGATATTAATTTATTGTTGATATTAGACTGGCTATAACAAATTAACTATTAGTCTTATATATAAAGAAATGTATATCTCTGTCTGGCTCTAATAGATAATCAGATTTGGATAAAATTGATCTGTATATCTACAGAAAAGAAGATTGGATATGAATAAGAGTAAACTTCATTATGAAAGACAGAGTCTTCTTAGAGTTTTGATATAAAAGTAGTCTATTATGAAAGACATCAGTACTTAGAGATTGACTTGGATAGTAGAGCAAACTTATCATATCTATTCCAACTCATGAATAATATCTATTTTCTCATTCATACTCCTATATCTTATCTGGTACAGATCAAATCTGTCTATTTTTGTTATGACCTTAAGCTAAAGCTCAGGTTGCACTTAGGCAAAGACTTGAGAAAGGATAAGGGATGTATAGAAGTGGTAAAGCATAAGGACTACAGAGTAGTATCTACGCTATATATATGACTAGTCCATGAGGCAAGCATCTGGAGTACATAAGGAGAACAAGTTATAGAACATGAGGATGAAGCAAGGACAGTACACCTACTACATGAGGTGCTGACTGAGCTACATGTAACACAGCCGATCATGTCGTCATTACCCTTTACCCATATCCATGCTGCATCCAGGAGGTGTCGATTGTAACAATTTTATGTTAATCACTTCTCAGACATTTTTGCTAGACTCTATAGTAACTTTATGAATCTCCATTCTTATATCTAAGGACTATTTAGATCTAGAGTAATTACTTACAGTTTTTATTTTCCTAAATACTATCTTAGACAGAGTATCTAGTATATAAGCCAGATAGTTACACTAGAACTCTTATTCTGAAAATCAACTAAAACTGACACTATTTTCCAGTGTTGGCAATAATACATCTCTCCATTCTTCTAGTCAAATAACTCTCTTCAACCTCTTTAAAGTATGATCTCTGAAATATGTGACTAGTAAAGATATAGTATATAAGCTAAAGCCCAAGATTGTTTAACATCTGTATTCTGTGCATTCCAGATAAGTATACAACTTATCTGTCTTCTGAGAGCTTGCTATGAATCTTGGTTACTAAGATGTAAACTATGTCTAAAAACTGTGTTGTGGGAAACAAAGTGTTCACAGGGTTTGAGTGCTATATTTATGGAAAAAGGCACAACCCAGGAGATAAAATACAAACCTTGCAGAGAAAGATGTACTTTAAAATAGTAATAGAGAGTGATCTTTGTAGAGAAGAATATAGCTTGGATGATAAATATTATTCTCACAGTAGAGAATACAACTCAGAAATTGTGAGTTTTACCTATAATATTACTTAAGATAGGTAGAGCTAAGTATCATCTTGGTAGAGAAAGATATAGCTTAGATATGAGCTAAGCATTATTTGTGTTAGAAACAGATATAGCTTGAAGTTTGAACTATGATATATATAATAGATATCAAGTATTCACAGTTCTTATCTTTCTATTTCTATTTCTCAGTTATTATTCTAGAAACAAGTACTAGTATTTGAGGTTAGTAGATTAGAATAAACTCTAGAATATTATAAACTTAGGCTTAGTGGTTGAACAAAAGCATAATTCTTATATTGAATAATATAAGAGAACTTGATTGAGTTTCTACTATAATCTAGTCTATCTTATATATTACAGACTATAGTTTATGTACATTTATAGCTAACCTATCCTAAAGTTTATACACTATTTGTAAGGCTAACATGCTGTAGCTAGCTATAGCTATATGATATAACATTATTTATTCCAGAACCTTTTACAACTTTTTCTTAGCTACATAATATTGTAACTATGACTATCACAACTTCTTGAGTAAGTCTAAATAAGGAAACTAAAGATGATAAAATAAAACTAGTCCAATATTTAAAACTCTGATATTAGGGTTGGTTAGTATAAATATATCCCAACCAACAACTAAAGATATATAAAGTAGACTATTCTACAGTAGAAACTCTATTGAGTTCTCTTGTATTTGTTATAGACCAACTTTTAAGACTTTTGAGACTTTTGCTTCCTGATCTCAGATAGAACTCTATCTAGTCTTAGGTATACTTTTGCATTTACACTCACTTATATATAGATCGGTCCTTTGTATTTCATCTCCTAGTAACTCATCACCTAGACTCCTAGTTATTCTATATCTTAGAAACCATCTCTATAATATCTTCTTAGTTATTCTTTATACTACTATTCCTCTAGCTATAGTTGTAACTACAGAAATTAGTATTTAAAGATCTCTTGATACTTCTATTCTTTCTCTGAAATTACAACCATACAACAGATAGCAGTATAATATATAAGTTAAGACTATTATATATCAAGTTCAAACCCTGAAAATAGTCTTTATTCTGTGGCAGTATTATCTTATCTATACATACATTCTTAACTTATTCTCCACAGTAGTATTATTTTATGACTCATTTTCCATAGCAATATTAATCTTTGTTCAAACTTTATGAGTACTTATTTTTCTACAGTAGAGTTTATTTCTTTTCAGCTTAGTCTTCTACAATAGATTCTTCTATTCCAATCTTCTGTCAGTGTATTGCTTCTGAAATCTCCACTTAGAGCTATACTATGAGACAACTAAGTTCTCCTAATATTCTACTTGTATATAAGAACTAGTAGATAACCTCTAATCTGATAATCAACAATAACAACAGTTTAACACTAAACTTTATAGCAACATACTTTCATATCAGTATTTACTCTCCTGAACTTTGGTTATCTTCTGAAGTTGTAATCTTATAGCAGATAGATAGTACAGTATATAAGCTAAAGCCAAAGTTGTTCTATAAAGTCTGTAATTCTGTACTTCTTGTACAAGTTTCCACACTCAGTACAAACTCTGAGTAAGGTTCAGTTACAAGTCTATAAATAAGCTCTTTAGCTTGATCTATAACTTAGGTACTTTATTCACTCTTATAGATAACTATATTTGTTCCTGAATAAGTTTTCATACTTGATCTAATCTTTTTTCATGTAACTTACTGTAGATATCTGCTTAAAGTAAGAATAGCTATATTATAACTTAAGACTTATAAAGTGAAGTCAAAAGAAAAACTTTGTATTAGAATTAATACAAGAGAACTTGATAAAGTTCTAAGTATATCTTATATACACTAGCTAGTTGATCTGTGTGAGACCCTATCTAACCTATTCTAAAGACTATATGTAATCTATAATATCAGATATGTGAAGTCTGGATATTAGTTTTTTTATTTAAATTTTCTTTTCTTTTTCTTTTTTATTTTATTTTCTTTACTTGGATCTAGGATTAGGGTTAGAGTGACATCAGGAGCACACAGTCACACATCAGTCACATCAGATAACACAGTCACAGTAATGGTTACAAGTTACAAGGTTACAAAAAAAAACATAAAAGATTCTAGAAGGATAATATTATACAATATATACAATACATATTGATCTTAAGGTAAATACAGGGTTGTTTAGGGTAGGCTAAAGAAGTAGTAGCATAGACCATGGTAGTTTAGTATATAAGATAGACAATCTTGTATAGAGTTCTCTATTGAGTTCTCTTGTATTAATCCTAATATAGGGTTCACTTCATTAACCCACTCTAAGGTCTTTGAGTTATAACATATAAGGTCAACATATGGTAAGCATATTGTATAATATTATTATTTCAGAATCTTCCATATTCTTCTATGTAATATATGATCTTGTGACTTGTGACATATATGTGACAGTCATATATAATATTATGCTAATCTCTAATTCTAAGTCTAAAAATAATAAAATAGAAAATAAAAATAAAAATAAATAAAGTCTACTATCTTCAATTCTAACAAGTTGCTTAATAGTATCATAACTTTTGCCTCTAACACTCGGGGCTTAAGTCATAACAATTACTATGATTATATAATATAACTTGTAATATTATATTACACTTCTGTCATGCTTGGAAACTTGTGACTATCACATATTACTCCTTGTTATACTCTTTAGCTAAGTTGCAATAAAAAGAGAAAATAAAATAAATCAAGTTCTAGTCTGAAAACCCAAGTCTATTTGTCTAAGCTATCTTTAACTTTAATCCAGAGGCAGAGTTTAAGAAGACAAACTCTGACACAAATATTAGAACTTTAGGAAAACCTAAGTGTATATAGCAAAGACTAATAACCAAGTATAACCTACCTTCTGAAAAACCTAAGAGAACAGGATAAGATTTTCTGAAGGAGAGCATATACTGTCTATTACAATCCAGTAGAACAATGCTGAGCTAACTATTAGAATGATGGCATGCAGATGGTCAGGTAGAAGTATTGAGAACATTACTCAAAAAGGCAGAATGTGCCAGATGATGAGGAGCTGGTCTAAGCTCAGGCTAAGGGTAAAGAAGTGCATCAGTATACAGCAGAGTTGACTGAGGGTGAGAAAGTCCATAAGAAAGCTTGCAGGGTTGGGAAGCCCCATCTGGGTGAATGATCTAAACAAGTCCAAAAGGCCATCTGAGAAGTCAGAAGAATCAGGACAATAGAGAGTATTTAGAATAGTTATTATTTCTAAAAACCTCATCCTATTTTCATAGAATTTCTTAAAGATCTTCTGAAGCTCTTTGCAGCCTCGAGTGATGTGATGAAAAGATTATATATTTAAATAAGTTCTTTATCTTAATATTTTCCATGTTTCCGCCAAATTCTTAGATAGCTTGTCTATATATACATAGAGATAATCAGTCTCTTTTGGTTTTGGTCCACCTTCAAGATTTATTTTGCTATCTGACTTTACTAGCTCTGGGAAGTGTTGAAATTACCTTCAGTCCCTTGAATCTTTGGGTGATCTGCAACATTTGCTTGCGCTTCATATACTGTGATGATAGGATTGTTCTTCCTCTAAAGAGTATTGTCAACAAGGCCCAGTCCATACAGTCAGTGGTCTAACATACCTCTGTCCAATGTCCAAAAAACCCCAAGTAGTAAACTCGAATAGTCTCTGCCCCTTGGCCCTCAGGGAAGAATAAGGTAAGAGAGGATACATTGGAGAACTTGACAGTTCTTCGAGGGCATCCATTGGATGGTATTCCTTTAATGAATTCTGCCAGCTGACTTACTTTACTGTGTATTCTCCGATTTCCCTTCCCCTGGCTATTTCAAATTCTTGAGTCGGTTTTGTATGCTCGGTGTCGTCAAAATCCAAGTTTTCTCCGTTGGCGAACTAGTTAACATCTAAAAATGTATGCGGGTAGCGCCGGTTAAGACATACATACAAGATGCACCTTCCTGGGTGTTTGGTCACCCGGACCCGTTTTCAACAACACAGACCGCAACCTGACGGAGCCCGTAAAAGGCACTGTGATGATCCTATAATTGAACATCAGTCCTTACATGTTCATTCTCAGAAGGGTTGCAAGCCCCACATCTGATCATCGGCATCTGATTCTAGAAACTGGCGCTACATGAGCAACTTTGGCTACTTTTGACGACGGAAAGCATGGGTTTGCACCTGGGTTTCGTCTAGACGCTTGTTCCAAGGTTTTATGATGACCTCACCAGGTTGAATTGCATTCAAAGCCACGACATTGGGACGGTCAATGTGACTGTAAAGACTGTCTAGGGGACCAAGATCGGTGGCATCATGGTCATGGTCGTGGTCATGACAATGAGAATCATGTTCGTGTGGCATTACCAAGGTACAAGAGGATACTTGGCGAGTGATGAGTTATTCGGCCGCTGCCGAATCGATTTTCTGAGGACCACTCATCTTGACTCGCCCACTGGACCTCAAGGTGTGTTGATTTCTGTTGATTTCTGCAGTTCAGACAGGATGTTTTTTTTTCGTAATTTGCGTTCGATCAACACCATCCTGCAAAGGGACCACCCGCCAGTGCGTTCTGGGATTGGTGGAATGAGACAACAAATTATCTCTGATTCCTTCAACTTGCTCTTGTGGCATAATCATGATCCTGGTGCTAATGACCTTCGCAGATTTTCCAGTCAGGAAGGGAACGGTCACTGCAGCACACATCTGTACTTGTGTATTATTAATCCTAGCATCTGACTGTTTTTATAACTTTGTCCCATTTCATTTCATGTCTGAACAGACTTTGCCCCAGCCAGGGCCTCAAATTGAGTCCACGCAGCAACCCACATTGCCTCTTCCACATCAATATCAGTCTACGCCGCCTGTTGTTTCTTTCAGAGTTTTCAAGCCTACAGATACAGTAACTAGATTACTTGGTGAGTTGACGTGGAGTTCCACACACCGCCTGGCCAACATAGCACCGCGCAGCGCCGTTGCCCGATGAATACTTCGAACCAACTGCAGCAGACCTCAAAGATGCCCAAGCTACACTGATTGCTCGCTCACATGCTTTCACCGAAGCCCCACTGCAGCTGAGAACAGCCAGAGAAGCTACTGAAAAAGCAAAGCGGGATCGGTGGCCTTTTGTATGTGTCTTCTGACTCCGAATATCCTTATCCTTACCTATCACTTAGACGAGGATTCGCGTTAGATTTCCCGATCGTATTCAGCTGGAACGAGTTTTTCCTTCCACTGACAGGATTAAATCTGTATATGCATTTGTGCGGGACCTGCTGCGGGATGACGTGAAGCCAATCAAGTTCATATTATGTATGTTTTTGCCCATCGTCTATCTCAGTTGTATCTTATCCCCCGTCCCACAGATCAATCACCCCCTAAGCGAGATTTAAAGGTTTCTGATCCAACAGTGAAGGGATTATCCCTTTCAGAACTCCTGCTTGCCCCTGCATCAGTGCTCCTGCTACGCTTCGAGGATGATAACCTCAATCGTACGTTTCCCATATTCGACTCAGGACAGATACATAGCTGGATGATGGTGTCCTTAGATGCGAATATTACAGCCCCTCTCCTACCACAAGTCCTTGCACAAGCTATTGATTTACCAATACCACCAGATCCTGAGCGACCTTCTAGTCAAAGTTCTCCTGCGGCTCAGCCATCTGGTGCGTCTAAGCTATTATCTAGTGGTGAAAAGAACCCCAAATGGTTCAAACTGGGAAGTGAGTAATCACCATGATGTCAGGTTTTTGACCTCATGCACCTTTAAAGAGAAATAGCTGCAGGCGGCGTTGTCTTTTTGTAACTAGTAGATCGGAAAGTTGGTGTCTATTTCCGTAGACCATGCTCGCAGTCCACCTATTACGTCCCGAACTCCACCAGCAGGACGATAGTGACGCAGTGCGTCAGCAGCGATTTGAGAATCGTTGCCCAAACGGCATACAACATAGGTTAGAATATTTTCATCATCGGGCAGGTATGCCTCAGGTTTGGCGACCAGTTCATGAAGAGGAACGTCTAAGCACGACCAGATCAGCAAGATGTCATTGATGTGATATCTACACTTACTCTTGCTTGATTCAAGTCGGCATATTCCGTATTCAGTCGATGAACGAACGTCAATGAGGTTCATGGTTTTGCCCTCATCCAGGATTGCTTTCAGGTTCTGAATTTTTGTTTCAGTTCCAGGCGATTCTATTGAGCTGAGAAAGATCTTACTCTGACCGTTATTCGTCGCCCAGCTTGGTCATGGAATAGACCTCTCCCTATCCAGTCGGGTTTTGGCCCTCCACAAGTTTGAACGTAATCTGTTTCTGTTATGGAATTCAATCCAAAATCTCGATTTCCACATGCGATGCAATCCGTCTTGCGGGAACGAAGTTTGACGGAACGAAAAGGTGGGGAACTCAGTGTAGAAAAGAGAAGCATTGATGGTTCCGTCTCTGGTGCTGGTGCAGGTAATGGATCGCAATTGAATCTTTCAACTTGATCTCACCATGAAGACCCGTTATGAGTTTGATTGCCTCCAGTGCTTGAAGATTCCCGATTATACCTGTCACCGCACCAAGGATACCTGTTTCCTCACAGGTCCCTGCAGCCTCAGGAACTGGAGGCTTAGGAAATAGACATCGATAGCAAGGTCCATTAGGCCCTAAGTTGTAGACGACCAGTTGGCCTTCATATTTTTGGGCAGCTCCACTGACCAGGGGTTTTCGCAGGATGACGGCCACGTCGGATAGAAGGTAACGAGTCGGAGCGTTGTCCGTGCAGTCCAGCAATATATCATAGCGACCGAGGATGTCCAAGGCATTTTGTGATGTCAAGCGACTTGTTATGACGTCCACTTCGATTGATGAGTTCATCCTGATAATCAGTTAGGTAGTAGAATATACCTAACAAACTAAAATTCACCTTTTGATGCTTTTGGCAGCGGATTCAGCCTTGTGTAAGCCGAGTGATGTTTCTGCATGGAGTATTTGTCGATGCAAGTTTGAAAGTTCGACTATGTCATCGTCAATTATGCCAATAGTTCCTACAGGTATTTAAGCCAGAGTCCGACGCTGCTATGCATTGTTATTCTGACCTACGCCAGCTGCTGCAAGATACTGAAGTACCGGGCAGCCAAGTCCGCCAGCCCCAACAACGACAGCGGAACTCTTGCGAAGTTTTACTTGACCTGTTCAAACTTATGGGAGTAAGCCAAGTCGCAGCCAAGGCCGGAACAGCCTCGAACAACTGACCAGACAGTCCAAAGCCGTCAAGTATCATCTGGCGTCCATAGCGTTGGTAATCCAGGAGTGGGAGAGGAAGTGAGGCCATGTTATCAGATGGGTATCTGAAAAAAGGTAGTTCTTAGCTAATGAGCATGCCATCCGCCTCGATCCCTGTGCCCACCAATCAACCAGCCAGAGAGGAGGAAGGCTCGTTGGTCCATACAGGTATTCAGAACGACTGAATGCTTGGTTCGACTTCCACTCAAGCACTGTTCAGGTCCCAGTAGATCATCAAGTCTTCCCTGGCCGAACATATCCAGTCGTGGAAAATGGTCTGTCTCCTCTTACAAGTTCGGTTTCGGAGCAGAATGTCTTCGTGACGGAGACCCCGACACATTCTGGCAGTGCGCCTTATGCATACTTGTCCGAGATGCCGTACTCGCCTTACTGTACAATAACGCAGCTCAGATGGTCCTCAACCTCATTTCATCACTGTCGAATTTCCTCGCAAAGTGGCAATTCAGGCGAGTATTCGTAGCCTTTCGGTGTTTCGCCTCCTGGCATGACTCTTGGGGCGCACAGAAACTCAGTATTTTATTGAGCTATCCCCTGGACGATTCGTACACCCCAGCGACGTTGGCTGTACGTGCAGGGACAGGATCAAGTGACCTCCAAGACGTCAGAGTCATCAGTCTCGAAAAGCCGGATGGATGGATAACGTTCGACATATCTGGTGAACCGAATGATGGCTTGTACATTCGTATCTTAGTCGTTCTTTCTCCCCAAGTTCTGACCCTCTCTCAGGGCTCCTGTGTATGCATTTGTTCTTCAAGTGATCATTTTGGCCAACCACATGAATGGCAAAGATACTCATGTCCGAGGTTTGCGTATCCTGGGCCCTATTGAGTTCAATCATTTCACTCTTTCTCTGTGATCACTTCTCATTATTAACAGGGATCAAACCTACGATGGTGACCCCTTCGTTTTTGAGTCTCCCTTGTACAAACTATACGAGACTATTCGATAAAAATTACTTCCCCAGATGGACCGAATTTGCATCATGTCACATGGAGTACCGCCAATATAGCCATAAAAAATTATTGACAGACGTATGTTCGTGTTCGGGTGGGAGATCTACATCTATTGATATTCTGGGAGCTGCCAACTAATGAGTACAGTGTAGAGGTTGACCCTGGGCTCATGGCTTTCTTGTCCCCAATTTTAACTCTGAGAGGTGGACATCTTTCAATGAAGCCTCCAGTAGAAAAATGCTGCAACATACGTCAGGCAACCATACCAACACATAAATATGAATACACAAGGGAGTCAGCGACAAAAATGTAAAGTATTGAAAAAGATATACATCTAGTGATTAAGTCGTAGAGTGGTATCTGAATTGCGAGTTAGAATAGGATTGTTGGTTGAAATCATTTGAGGAAGATGAGGGTCCTGGCTTCATATTAAGCTGCAATGGGAGTTCTTGTCTCGGTGTCCCGTTACTAGTGTGCATGGTACTGTGATGCGGTGTAGTGTACGCGGAGGCATGATTTGGTGTCCCAAAACTCCACACTGATTGTGTATGCCGGGCGTCCTGGGGAACATTCTAAAACAGAACATCAAGTTGGATAGGCAAATGATCACTCACTGCAGACCTCCCATTGTTTGTGTGTGCGCTCGAGCGTAAATCACTATAGGGTATTTGCTGCTGGGAGTGTTGATCATACTCGACTTGGTAGGATTGTGACTTGACACTGGGGCTGAACCCTCCCTCCCGAGGCTGATAATGACTAAATGCATTTGTTGAAGAAAACTGAATGTATTGGGACGGAATGTAGAGCTGACTGGCTGTTGCTGAGTATCGATCAGGTATGTGAGCACGAGGATCATTGTAAAGACGGGTGTAATGTGAATCACTGTCATTGGCAGCATGATAAAGCGGCGAGAGAGTATGAGCCTGAGGTATTACCTCCGAGGTCCTGTAGCCCTGGGCTCCGTAGGCTTGATGTGGTGTGAGATTATTAGAAGGAGAAGATGAGTCAATGCCTTGCGCTGAATAGTTGCTATACCGGATGTCTTTGAAAGTAGATTTGACTTCATCGAACCCTGCAAACATTCTGGATCGACACCGTTGGCAAATAAATTCAACAGAATCCCAATTCCGCTTCGAGCGACCAGCCCTCTCGTCAGCCAAGTCATGGCAAGCAATATGTTGCCATTTGAGGCATTTCCCACAGGACATCATCGGACTGCGGTCGTCCTGGTTCATGCATCAGCTAAGTGACTCACTTGCGGGACATGGAGCGCACCAGATTAAATCCTCGTTTGCTACATATTTCGCAGTCAAGTTCCCATTCATTCGTCTCGGCACGAGCTTTCTGTACAGGAGCATTGGCAGATGGCTTGGCCCGCTGTCGGAAAGGGTGGGGTTTGCTGATTTTTTGAGTCTTTTGTGAGGGCTCCTGGACAGTAATGGGCCACGGTTCCTCCTCACTACTCAATTCCTCTTCTTGCCTGAAGAAAATTTAGTAATGCGAAACGACAGTGCCAAGTCGCCATTTACTCTGGTTCTGTTTGTCTGCGTGATTCGTGAGTTTCCCGCTCTTTTCTCCGTTGTTCTCGTGCTTGTTCGCGTCGCAGCCGTTCCTCTTCTTCACGCTGGCGGCGAACCTCCAGTCTCCTCGCACGACTCATTTTTTCTTCCCCCTCCGCTTTACGTACCTGTGCAAGGCGAGCCTCTTCGCGTTCGCTTTCCTTGATGGCAAGACGAGATGACCTCTTGCGATGTACGAGCGCATCCTCCATGCGTTTCTTCCTTTCCACCTCCTGTAGAAACTAAGTAAGGGAATGCCGAGTATCTGAATATCCAAGCTCACTCTTAGAACTTCAGTTATCCTGGGGATTATTTCATTCGTGAGGCGTCTGTATAGGGCTTTTTCCAAGTAATGAGTGGCTTGTTCAAATCGCTCCGCTATATGCTCCCATTCTTCAGGCGTGACACAAATCTAGATCAAAAAAGTTGAGAAGCTAAGTCTGCCGAACCCAAAAAGAACTTACCGTTTCCCATTCAACAAAATTCTCAGTAAAACTTTTGGCCTGGTCCTCTCGAATGAGTCTATCGAATTGATCTTGTTTCCCGATTTTAGTTTGAATGTCTGAGTCATCAGACTCATCAGAAAGCTCAGTCAACTCGCTGACACTATCATATTGTGCGCCATTCGCCATGTTCCTTGCCGACGTACTTTTCACATCCTCACCACTTTCATGATTAACGTCCAACGTTTCGTTCAACCACTCGGCCGGAACGCACTGCCAGTCATCTTGTGCTCCTCGCAAACGAGCACTGACACGCGTACCCTGTGGTCGAGCTGGCTGTTTTGTAGTGCCTCTTGTCGACCTAGTCACCTGCCTACTGCTGCGAGCCTGTGTTTGCAATGCCGCTAATTCTTTGGCCTGGGCATCGAGTTTAATTTTGGCCAGTAATTTGGCCGCTCGACCTCGACCGGTTCTTTTCGACGTGTCTTCTTGAGCTATGCTCGCATCGGTACGTCGCTTTTTGGATGCTTTCTGCTTGTGCTGTTCTGTCGGTGTTAGTTTTCGATTCTCAGCAGGTCTTTTGCGTTTCAGACTCTTTGCAGGTTTTGGCGGTATCCTTTGTATCCAAAGACGATCCTCTAATGCCGACTGTGAGTCCAATCCTTAATTGTGGTTCCTGGTGACGTACCACCGATTAACCAGTAAGCATTTTTCTTGCTGTCATAGCCAATTGGTTCATGACGCTTGATGGAACAATCAATATCAAAGGTGACAGGGGAGATAAGTCCACGATACCCAAGTAGCAAACTCGTCATCACTTCTCATCAACATTCTGAGGCGAGTGGGATTCTGGAATTGCCATTCCGTGACCAAGTGCATAGACTCGAGTTTCGCGAGGACCGGAAGGTCAAACCAGTCAATAGAAACTGTCGTAACATCCTTCTTTTCACCAAGCTCTTGGGTGGCGGCGCGCGATATTTCAGAAGTTGTGACAGATGACTCTGCGAGGGATTGAACTTCCAGGAGCGGATGGTTGGTAAGTACTTTCGAGGGACCCTACGATGAACGGTGAATTCGTATAATAACGGTATGAGAGAAATAGGAATTTACTTCCTCTGAATGACGCTGAGGGTCACCATTCTCTGGGGAATGTTCTCTCGACTCTGTTTTCCATGCCTTTGGAGGCTCGGGACCCAAAGGATTGGAAAAAGGATCCCGTTTCATATATTGTTTACGAAGGGCGGATTGCCAATTGTCGACGCTGGACCAGATTTTGATATTGTCAACCGGGGGCAGACGAGATGGCATCTACATACGATATTTTTCTGTCATAAGTAAGTGTATACAACAACCTCTGCATGACAAAGGAAACAGCGCTTTTCGTGCCAGAAACGAGATCGGACTCGATATCCTACAGTAGGTGAGCAGAGGGCGAAGTGAGAAAGACAAGGTCATACATTGGGGGTGATGTCCGCCATATTGAGCATGGGAGAGAAGGTAGTAAGAAATTGGCAGAATGCGGCCCATTTCCAGTGAGTGCGGAGGAGAGAGCAGTCCTGCGAGGAGAACTCTGGTAACTGAATGTGAACAGAGTTTGCAAGCGATGCACCGGCTCGGCGAGGCATCGGAGCCTGGATTGTAAGGCGCAATCCAGGTCTAGCTGATTATTTCTGCGGTCGTCACAGATACGATACTATACAGTATACTGTCTTGGGCGTTCTGGGCGGGGAATTATGCCTAGTCTATGTTTTGGATCGCAGCTGATGTAATACAATTTTATTTGTAATCAATCCCACAAATATTCCTTTCCCACAAATCTTCCCAGCGCCTCGAGCATTAAGTCCGTGCATTTATGCCCAACTTCCGCCAGGAGCACTGTTTTCTTTACACCGCCTGGCCCTACCTCCAGCCTCTCCACAAAGTCCCGACTCGCCTCCCATGGTACAAGCTTGTCAGCAGCACCTGACATGACCAATATCTTTTTACCCAGGAACGGGTTCGTTGCATCCAATCGGTCGTACGGTGTTGTTGAAGGATCCTTGTGCGCTACCATCTCAATGAGCCTGGCTGGGAAGTGGGGGGGTTCCGTAGAAACAGAGTATCTCATGGCTCTTGCTTGCATCAGTTTTAGATAATCAGGACATGCGATGATGGGAACACCAAACTTGACGCGTTTGTCTTCTCCAGTAGTTAGCTGCTTGAGAGTTCATGTGGATGCACACTTACCATGTGCGAGGGCGAGCCAGGCAGAATGACCTCCGAGGCTTTTACCAGCAACTCCCCAGGCATGTACACTGCGGCTGTCTGTCGGAAAGAGGTACGCAGGCAGAAAATCAATCAAGAACGAGACGTCCTCTGCCGTTCCGTCTACAAGCAAAGTGGGACTATGTCAGCTGAAAAAGAGTGGGGTCAAAAGATTACAGTGCTCACACTGGATTGCGTACATATCCAGCCTAACCATTTTCATCAGTGTACGTAGAAATACTGTGTATGATGACTCTTACGCATGTCGGTCGTTACTGAGTTCGGGTTTCTTGGACCAACCATCATTTGCTTTTTTGTCCTTCAGTCGCGAGCCATGGTTCCGATGATCCTTAGTCAATTTTAGCGTAGACGATCGACAAAGACGACAAAGCCGCCAAGAGATTGCATACAAAAGTAATGACCATGAGATCACGTTCATCATCCAGTCCTCGTGGAGGTTGAGATTCTTTCAGGATCACCTCCACATACCCCTCAATGGCCGACGCTGACCCATGGCGACCATGTAGGAAGAACAACACCACGACTGGCCGAAGAGAATCTGCAAGAGGCACCAAGCTGAAGACATTAACGATCAAGCCTGCAATTATAATCTGCTTCGAGTGGACCATGTTAGGGGTCAAAAACAAGTCGGTCAATCAGCCAATGTGGTTTGTAAAATCTATGGGCACTAAAATAGTCTAAAATAGTGGAAACCAAGTTGGCACAATTAATTACCACCGACCGCCACCTCGACTACCTTGATCATAACCTCCTGAATGGTGTCTCCCTCCATAACCTCCTCCACCTCCGTAACGACTACCGCCGCCGCCTCGACCCCGGTTCCCCCCTCCACCATAGCGGCCTAAAAGTACAATTAGAAAACCTTCAATTTGAGTATAATTCCAAGCATACCCCGACTATTGCCTCCTCCACTGAAAGCTGCCATCTCCTCAAGCTGCGGGGGAACAACGGCCTTGGCTTCGCGGAGGATGTTGATCAATTCTCGGGAAGCCTTTGCATTCTCGGTGGTGAAATATGTAAATGAAGTCCCTTTCATACCGGCACGCTAGTCGTGGCAACGTCAACGTCTTTGCAGGAGCATCAAAATAAGGTGCCTTACCCCAGTTCGACCGATGCGATGAATGTAGTCTTCACAGTTATTCGGGAAATCATAATTCTGGAAAGTAATGTGAACGTACCAAAGGAAAGTAACTCGAAAACTTACTATAACATAACCTACGTCCTTCACATCTACAAGTGAGAGCGGCCAAAGAGAAAAAGAAAGAATCAATAAATGTCCGTAGGGTGGAACAAGCGCTTTGAGTCTCTGATGAGCACATCCAAAGAGTTGCCAGCAAAGAGGGGGCATGGCGTTCAAACGTGAAAACAATACTTGTTAACACATTTACAATATTGCCGTGTCTTCACCTAGTCCAGATAGAAATCGGAATACTCGAGCCATTACTGTACCGTAACACGACCAAGCACACTTGACTCATAACGTTCCTGATGATAAAGCCAGAACGGGAAACAAGTGGGCCCACAAGGTCAGCATTGGATCGGATTCTGTAAAACACCTCGAGTGCGATTTCTGTCCTAGGAGAATCTGGGAACCTCGGGATGATCTGGTGAGTACAAGTATGAAACCTGCTTTGCCTTCTCCGTGGCGTAACAGGTTGTTCAAAATACCCCAGAAACCGGACTGAATCGCGACTACGATACGCGAAAAAAACAACATGCCCACTTGTAATGGTCTTATCACTCAGATGAAAGGATCACCTAGCCGCAGCGCTTGCTGAAAAATGAATATACGTACCGAGACCGCGAGACGCAACGTCTGTAGCGATCAAAATTGGAGATCGACCAGCTTTGAATTCTCCCAGTACCCAGTCACGTTCGCGTCTAGAGGAAGGTTTAAATCCACTCTCTCAAAGGTAACGACCTGAGACGTACTGTTCTTTGTCACCGTGAATGGCCAGGGCAGGCCAGCCATCTGTGCGCAAATACTTGGTGAGGTCATCGGCAATCCTTTTCGTTCCAACGAAGATGAGCACTTTGGCATTCTCAGAACTTATTTGATCCAGGTGTTTTATGAGCTTTGTTCGCTTTTCAAAGTCGCTGCAGACTTCAACAATCTGTTGAATATTATGGTTGGCAGTTAAGTCCATAGAACCGATGTTGACTTGAATAGAGTCTTTTAGGAAGTCCTGATTCATTCGTTAGATAGTAGTTACTCTGAATATTCGAAGCGTACGTTTGCCAATTTTTGGACATCCTTGGGCCACGTGGCGCTGAACATGAGAGTTTGGCGATCCGGCCGAATCTGTCCAACAATTTTGCGTATTTGGGGCTCGAAACCCATATCAAGCATTCGGTCAGCTTCGTCAAGAACAAGGTAAGTAACACGCTTGAGATTGGTTTTGCCACTCTCGATCATGTCAATCAGTCTTCCTGGTGTCGCGATAACAATTTCAACACCGTGTTGCAAGTCACGGATCTGAGGACCTTTAGGAGCACCCCCGTAGATTGCGGTGTTACGGATTTTTGAGTTGGACCTTTGATGAGAGTTCGTAAGACAGCATATAGATATGGCGATTATGACACACACCCAAATTTCGTACATTCTTGTTGAATTTGCACCGCAAGTTCGCGCGTCGGTGCAAGGATAAGGGTGATCGGACCATCACCAGCAGAGAGTAAAGGTTGCCTATATGAAGGTGAGATTTTTTCGGGTGGCAATGAGTAAGATGCGTACGCATTGATATGTAGCATAGCCGGAAGAGCAAATGAAATTGTTTTTCCACTCCCGGTCTGAGCAATAGCAACAACATCGCGGCCGCTAAGAGCCATAGGCCAAGCCTGGCATTGAATTGGGGTAGGGTTCGCAAAACCCTGGGCACGGATCGATGTCATTAAATACTGAGGGAAACCAGCCTCCTCAAAGGAAGTGATGGGTCGTGGCACATCACGCCCTTGGACTTTGATCTCTTTGCTGCGTCGAAAGTCTTCAATTTCACGCTCTGAACGAGAGGAGACTCGTTTGTCTTCGACATAGAAGTTCTTTTCAAATTTTTCCAAGCGGGTGTTAGCCCAATCAACCGCCCGGAGACTACCTCCGAGGTCAGACATCCTGTCATCGTTCCCCCACCCCCCGCCATATCCTCCTCCATATCCTCCTCCACCATATCCTCCGCTGCTGTGATATCCACCACCATAACTCTAGACGAGGTAAGCAAGGAGAGGAGGGACGAAGCATCAAAGAGAACTTGCCATGTTGTAGGGATTAAGAAAGTTGTAAGGAAGGGGTAACTTGGACAAGGTAAAAAGTGAGAAAGTGAGGAGATGCGTGGGCAGCGGAGTCAGAAAAATAAGGCAGCTATGCAGTGCAATCAACATAGACAAACATGGGCATCTAATCACATTAACGCTGGTGAGATTAATCTCACAACAAATAATTCCCCAAGGGTATCACAACAGAAAACTAGATAACAGGCGGGTATCTGAAGTAGCATTGGATATGGACATTCTGCCGTGATATTCCAGGCCTACATGGTGATGCAACGATTGCTGGACCTCTTCCTCGTTGACGGGTATCGTTCCCTCATCTGCCGTACTAAGTCTTCAAAAACATCGTTGACATGCCAATTTCGTTTTGCAGAGGTTTCGTAGAAGGGATTGCCCCAGTGATTGGCGAGAGATTGAATAGTACTCCTCTGCACTTCACGTTCATTTACAAGGTCTAGCTTCGTCCCAACGACAACTATTGGGACAGACTACGCAAATGAGCTCAGCCACACAATGATTTTGGTCTCACCGTATCATTGCCTTTGATACGAAAAATCTGCTTTCGCAGGTAGTCAATTTCTTTCAGACTCGTGTCTTGCGTAAGGCTACGAAAGCAGTTGATGTGAGTGGCTCAGATAGATATCTTCAAATCATACCTGAATACGAGTATGAATCCACGCCCAGACTAACTTCTACATTGGCGTTAGATGGGGAAGATGACTCTTGCTTCACACCTTGATGTAAACCTCATGTAAGGATGTGAACTGTTCGGCGCCAGAAGTATCAAGCAGTTCGAGCTGAATTACAAGTTTCGTGAATGAGGAGTCTGTGCTCTAATTAATACCGCGGTATAGCACACCGAAGTTAGCTCTCCATCGACCATGAGGGGGCGCCGGTATTCCTCTGCGTCAGGCTAAGCCAAAGGAAACAATTTTATTTGGATGTTAGGCCAAATACCTTCTATAGTCGGATCATAATTCTCAAGAAATTCGTCACGAATGAAGCGAACTGGAGGGAGAAGCTAAGATGCATATCGATTAGAAGACAAGCAGACGATTTGCCTGTGAGGGCGGATTTGCCTACTCCTCCAGCTTCAACGTCATGAGATTGATGGACGTCGATATGAGTAAAAGTAATGGAGCCTACCTCCGAGAACAACCACACTGAATCGCTGCATAATGTGTCAAATGCTCTGGGAGGGGTAGAGGGAACGAGGGAGTGAAAAGACAAAAACATCGGGCGATGCCTGGAGTCCCTGGCTTCCGATTAACGTTAGGGCGAGCCGTGAGACTCCAAAATAGGTTGCTCTCTCACCATCAATTATCTATAAGCGCCATGGTTCGCACAAGAGTTTTCATGGATTTCGCTGTCGAAGACGAGCCGTATGGAAGGTATACACACAGTTTGGTAGGGAAACCTATCTGAGATGTACTACTCTAGAGTCATTTTTGAGCTTTTCAACGATACAGCTCCGAAAACCTGTGAAAAGTACGTTTTTCATTTTGAATTGGGCCACTGATCTTAACGTTTAGTTTCCGTTCTCTCTGCACTGGCGAACGGGGCACGTCCGTCAACGGAAATGCTCTGCATTACAAGGGCAGTATCATTCATCGCTCAATTAAAGATTTTATGATTCAAGGAGGAGGTGGGCCTTCACCGACCATATGAGTGAGCTGCTGAGAATTATCAGATTTTTCCCAGCGTAACGGTACTGGTGGCGAATCCATTTATGGTGGATCGTTCTCAGATGAGGACCTGCAGAGATATCTCGATTCACCTGCCCTTCTTTGCATGGCCAACAAAGGACCAGACACTAATGGTTCTCAGTTTTTCATCACTCTCAGGGACTGCCCTCATCTTAATGGTGTGTATTCTACTAACACCTTTTAAACGATATTTAAATATCGACCATTAGGCAAACATGTCGTGTTTGGGAAAGTCATTAGGGGCTTCGAGGATGTGGTTCAGCGCCTCGTTGAAGTACCCGTGGACCAGAAGGATAGACCCACAAAACCGATCCTCATTATAAATTGTGGGGAGCTAGAACTCAGGAAACGCAAAGACGCAGGTATGTTCATCATGAAAAAAAGCCGAAGTGCTCATATGCCCTTCAGATACCGAACATTCTCCCCGAATCAGGAAACCGAAGAAACATCGCAGCCGTCGAGAGCACAGCCTGGAAAGTGTGAATTCGAAACGGGACCAACGCGAACGCGATGACAAAATCAAGATTGTAGAATCAAAATTACAACATCCAGAACGAAAGGAGACAGAAGAGGAATACGACGCCCGGCTTGAACGAGAAGAGGCAGAAAGGCTTGAACAGGAAAGAATGCGTGCACTCATTCGCATCAGAGAAGCTCGTCAAGATTCAATGCAGGGTATTGTGCGTCTTAAAGGTGAGTTAAATTGATATCTCACGGGGTGATTTTTTGACATTGTGTCATTAGGCAGGGGCCGGATGAAGTATGTTGATCCTGAGCATAACCGGTCGTAGACCCAATACTTAAGCGTAGCTACAAACAGCGTAGACCGAGATTGCTACAATACATTGTCTTCGGCCTTGTCATCTTCTGGAATCTGGGTTTCATGATCAACCCCAAAGACTTTGTTAGCGGCTACATTCGCGAAACTCAGGGTAGGCTTGACATTCGATGCCTTCGAAGGTACTCGGGGAGACAATGCAACCGATGTAGGCGGACTTCTCGGACGATGTGAAGGACGTTCTGATGCCGTACGAGAACTTGTCCTGGACATGGTTAAACGGTCTCGGTCCTTATCAACACGTTGAGAGATTTCTTTTTCCTTGCCGGTGACGTCTACGGGTCTTGAAGATGTTAGTCTATCATTGTATGAAAGGAAAGGTGTGGCACCTGGCTCCGCCGAAAGGATTTGAGCGAGACGACACCACAGGAGCAACTCCCATTTCCGGAGACGATAAAGGACTTGGGGAAGCTGAGACATTATCTGAACGAGGTAGGAGCTCCAATTTCTTGCGGCCCATTGGAGGTGTAGATGGGGTCGAACCGCTTGCTGAATGTATTATGAAGTTGGCACGATACTCAGAAGACCGATAGCATACTCACGAGAGGGTCTTGTCCGACTCCGCCAGCCACCTTCATCTGCTGGGGATGAAGATGTCTCTGCCTTCGTCCGAAGTCTGACACCAGGTCTCTCCTCCACGGATGATAGTTTGAACTTGGAACCAACAGACCACACCTCCTCTTTATCAGCAGGGCTCTCTCCATTCAAAAATCCAGATCCCTTCCGTTCAGGTATTTTTGACCCAGGAAGTTTTGTAGCGCGCTGAGAGCGCCAATCATTCACAGAATCGGATACACTGGGCAGTCTTTCTGGGGCGCCTTCATATTTACGACGTGATTGGTCACGAGCATTCGGAAGGTCCGGGAGAGGGCCATCACGTCGCCAGGGGGTGTCGAATTTTGCATTGTCTTCAGACGGGCCGTGGCCAAAGGATCGTTCTTTCGCTATGGAATCAAGTGAGCATCAAGAAGCCGGTCCATCATAGCTAGTCAATGACATACGGGGTTCTGCAACACTGACACGAATTATTCGCCCAGCCAAATTCTTGCCAACGCACAGGTGAAAAATTGACCTCAGTAGATGGATGCAATGATAGCTTACCCGACCGTTATTGCTAAGACCTTCCTTAAGGCTCGACGATTCTCGAAATTCGACGTATCCAAAGCCTTTCGGCTTGTCCTCTCGGTCTTTAATTATTTTTACAGACTATGCATAATGTTCAGATCACAGTGGATCTCAAATTCATAGAATATACCTTGACGTCTTGGAAAAAAACCTCTAGATCACTTTCTACCAAGTCGAATGCGAGATTCCCCACGAAAGCAGTATAGGGAGGTCGCGTCGGTAATGGGATATCTTCGTGGATTGGTGCAGCACGGTCCACTGAAGAATGTCGTGAAATCACACGACAACGTAGTCAAAAAAAGCTCACGCTTAGACGATAGGAAGTCATCTCGCCTCGAGGGATGCACCTCAGGGCCTTCCTTCAGTGCAGCTAATCAAGGCGAGATTAGGGTCAGATTTTGGTAACAGAATGTACAATACTGACGAGCGCTGGGCAAGTTTTCCATTTCATCAGCCCACGACCCTGAAGCTACACGAGCCATGATTAGGACCATTAGACATCTCGGCTGCTCTGTGATTTACCTGCGTCTTGAAGAAACTCGCTTAGGGCTAATTTCTTTCCCCTTTTTGGCGCTGAAAAGACATCGATCGTAAAATAAAAAGTTTTAAAAGACGCACACGTACGCATGACTACTTCCTGAGTGATATACAGCTGATAATGGAGAAACGATATTTTACTTGATGAGCTGTATGCAGTTGTTTCCAACCTCTCCTTAACACGTGACTGAATTTTTTGCTTCGGAATTTAAATTCATTTCATCAATGATGTGCTGAGACATTGATTCAGAATCACAGTGTTGAACCTTCACATACTCAGATAATCACAGAGAACTTAGAAGTGGATCTTCGGGTAGACCATTTATTAGAGTCGGTTCGTTTTTTAACCGTCTTTCCGTGTTTATTTTGCTTTCATACCAGGTCCAGTTTTTGTATCGAAGGGTGAAGTCTTGTTGGATGTTGCTTAGATCGAATTGTCCGTTATACAGACGACTCATTACAAAGCCGTTATATTTCGTCTTAAATCAGTCTAGAAATCTTTCGCCTTTTAGCTTCTTATACTTTAGTTTTCCGGTTTTATTGTACTCTGCCGCTTCCTTTATTATTCCTTCCTCTAAGTAGGTGAAGGGACGTGGGGTTCGCGTCGAGTTCGAGATTATTCCTTCTCCGGGGTTCTTACTACACTTGAGTGTTGAACAAGAACTTCATTGTACAGATACTTGTAGTTGTATATTGAACTTGTATAGTCTTATCAAGAATTACTGCATGTTGTGCCAATTATCAAACAATTTATTACAGAATGTAATGACAGGCTGTGGTAGTGTCTAACTACTTAGATCAGAAAAAAGAGAAGAACAGAAAAGGTAAAAGTAAAAGTAAAAAGTAAAAAGAAGTTACATATTAAATGTTATCTTAAAACTAAAATGTTTCTAGATGTTAAGCATAGTTCACACCTCAGCAACTGAGATCTGTAGCAGACTCTTGGAAAGCAGATGAGTAGTATACTTATCTGGGGTATGTGGAATGTAGATGTTGAATAACCTTTGGCTTCAGCTTATGTGCTACACCTCTACTTTAGAAGATATACTTAGAAAGGTTGAGGAGGTTATTCCACCTGGAGGGTGGAGAGGTGTGTTGCTGCCAATACCAGAAGATAGTGTTAATTTTAGTCAATTTTCAGGATAAGAATTACAGTGCATCTATCTGACTTATATACTAGGTACTCTATTTAAGATGATATGAAAATGGAGACTGTAAGTGATTTACCTGTTAGGTGCAGTTCACACCAGGAGACAAAAGCCCATGGGGTTGGCTTGGAGATGTGTAGAGTGTAGAAACTCTGTGCAATGAACTTAGTGATGTGGACTTGTCAGAATGACCTTGGCTTTAGCTTATGTGCTGCACTGTCTATCTGCCATATGGTCACAACTTCAGATAAGTGGATGAAGTCTGAGATGGAAGTGAGTGCTGATGTTGGTGTGTTACCATTAAACACTAGGAATCAAGTTCAATAGAAGTTACCTTTGTTGATTATCAGACTAGCAAATTACAGTGTAACTACTAGTCTTATATACAAGTTGGATAGTTAGGAGATGTTTAGAGGTTTTAGTAGTGAAACACTGACAGGGGTCAAATAGGACAACTCTGCCATGGAAGATCAAGCTCAATAGGAGTATTCCCATCATGAAAGACTAGATACCTGAGTTGTTGCATCACTGCTGCAGAGATGTGTTGCAAGAAGGATGGCCATTATGAAAGACAGGCTTGGATCAGAGATATTATAATGACAACATTGCTGCAATGATGTATCTTTGGAACAGGTGGACTTGGCATATGACATTGCCCTAGATTTGGGTAGTTCTTGGATGTTGGGATAGAAATCCATGAAGTTACTAGAAAGCCTAGCAAGAATGTCAAAGAAGTAATCAACATGGAATGAATGGAATTGATCTGCACTGAATGAGGTTTGGAGAAGTAGATGAGAGAATAAACATTATTCATAGATTAGAGCAGACGTGATCAAGCTTCCTTTAATATAGACTTTATTCAATCAGTGAACTTTGAGACACTCTCCAGATTTGACACTCTCTGGTGAGGCTCAAATCTCATTTGTGGCAGTCATCCTGTGTTAAGAAGGAATGGTGGTTGTTGTTGCATGGAGGAGTGCATATGATTGTTGTGCTGAAGCTCTGTCAATGGGAGAAGATCATACCAATCACTCTGTTATTTGTTGATGAATATCTGGAGGTATTGTTCAAGCTCTTGATTTATTTGCTCTGTTTGTCCATCTAACTAGGAATGCTAGGCTGTAGATGATACAATCTCAACTCCAAGTAGACAGTAGAGTTTCTTTGTAAAGAATACTATAAACTGTAGTCAACTTTGAAATCATGAGTGAGAAGGCTATGAAGTTTCCAAGTATTGTATAAGAAGAGTCTTACACCACCTTCCACAGTAACTGTAGTATGAGTAGGAATAAAGTGAGCTCTCTTAAAAGCAGAGTCTACCTCTATCATTACTGTATCAAATCTTGCAGACTCTAAGAGCTTCACAATAAAGTTAACACTGATGGTTTCCAATCTTATATCTGGGACCAGTAGCAAATATAGCTCTCTCAAAGATAAACATTGAATGAGCTTAGTCTGTAAACAAAGATCACAAGTACTGATATACTGGCCAACATACCTGGACATTTGGGGCTACCAGTAGCTCTGCAACACTAGTTCCAGAGTTTTACAACATCTTACATGCTCTACAACCTTTGAATTATAATAGAGGGAGATAATATGATATCTTAAGTTTAAGATATTAAGAATAGAGATCTTGTCTTAAAAAGGAAGCAATCCATTTATCTCCAACCACTCAGAAGTTCATATTAATTTGGAGGATAATAAATAAAGTTCTCTAGCTGCATGGGTTATCAGTTCTTCTTGCTGGCCAGCTTGGTTATCCTAGCAGATATCTGTCAAAAGACTATATTTCTGTCCTTCAAATGCTAATTCTTCTATTACACATACTGCTAGAAACTCTGGCTTGATTAATACCATGTCTTTATTGTCATGTGAGCTAATATATCTGGCTTCTTTATAGACTTACTAGGATGTTGGTAGAGAACAAAGTTTAATCTTTCTAGATACAACAACCACTGTGCTTGTCTATGGTTAAGTTTTTTAGCTATCATTAAGTACTTCAGGTTTCTGTAATCTGTCTAAATCTCTGCAAGATTTGCTGTATCCTCCAGAAAGTATTACTTTTTCTCTAAGGCCTAAATGATTGCTAGTATCTCCTTATTGTGGATTTTCTAATTACACTTGACAGGAGAGAGGGACTTTCTGAAAAATGCTACTAGATGCTACTTACTATCCTCTTTTAACTTTTGAAAGAGGACTGCACTAGTCACAAAATCTGAGCTGTTAGCTTTGATGCAGAATAGGACAATGATGTTAGATGAGGCTAGTATGGATGCTGAAGTGACTTCAGAGTGTCAAATACTATTTGCTGGTTTACACTCCATATTCATATACTGTTATTTCTTATAAAGTTAAAGAGAAGGCATACAATAGTGGAAAATCTGTGGAAGAATTGTCAATAAAAGTTGGGAAAAGCCTGTAATTCAGTGTGATTTTGCAGAGTAGGCCAATCACAGACTCTAGCTATCTTGACAGAGTTCATCTTGACTTGGTTCTCAGAGATTACAAGATTTATACACTCAATCTGCTGTCTGTTAAACTCACATTTTTCCAGACAAAGAAACAACTTATGCTTAGCTAAGACTTCCATAACTCTGCAAACTGCTCTATAATACTCCTCTAATATCTGAGTGAAGATGAGGATGTTGTTCAAGTATGCTACTATAATCCCTTTTACTATAAGATTCCAAAAGATATTATACATCATTGTCTAAAATGTAGTTAGGCTATTTGTCATACCAAAGAATATCACCAAAGGTTCAAAAAGTCTGTGGTTTATACAAAAGGCTATCTTCCACTCATTATCAAGCTTGATGTGAATATTGTTGAAACCCTAACAAACATCAAGTTTGGTGAAGTAGTAGGCTCCTTGGAGTTTAGTGACTAGTTCAGAGATCAGTGAAAGCAGATACTTGTTCTTGATGGTCATTATATTAAAAGTTCTATAGTCTTGTACTAACCAGAAAGAGTTATCATTTTTCTTGATAAAAAAGACCAACACAGTTATAGAAAACTTGGAAGGTTGTATCTGTCCAGTGTAGAGGTTCTTGATGATAAAAATGTATTCAGCTCTGACTGCTTTATAGAAAACAAGAGATATATTTTGGATGTCTTGGACTTAGCACTGGAAATCAATCCAATAGTGTAGTCTTATTTGTAGTGGTCTGGGAGCATATTAAACTCTTTCTTGGCAAAGATGGGTTTGAACTGTTGAACATGCAGAGAAATAACAAGAGCATTGTCTTTGATCTGATTCCTGTGGAAGACCTCAGAGAGATATTGAGAAAGAATAGCTGCTATACAGAGGTTAAGAGCTGACAATTCAGAATATAACCAAGTCATATAGAAACAATCTCCTAACTCTTCCTGATATTCATTAGAAGTCTATAGAGAAGTTTTGTCTGTAGCATTTTATGTCTCTAAAGACCTTGTTTTCTGATATCTAGTTTGTTTAATGGCTACTATACTATTTCTTGAGTTGATATCTGCTTGATAGAGGCTAAGACATTATCTAGGAACATTGAGTCTTGTTGCTAATACCTCTAAATAGGTTTTAGATGCTTAAAAACCCAATGAGAGTATTTTTTTCTTGTAAAAAAGCATTTTCTGGCATAACAGCAGACTCTTCTTCTGGTCTCATCCTCATCAATAGACAAGAAGAAAGAGAAGTCAAGAAGATTTTGGGCAGCTACTAATATTGGCAATATTATTAGTATTTAATCAAGTGAAAGAGCTTTGGTTTAGAAGAAAACTCATGAGAGAATGTTTCAGAGGTGTTTGTGCTAAATAGAGTAACAGAATTCCACAAATTTAACCCTGAAGTCCTATAGTTCATTTGTGCTGCAGAATTCTCAGTCATCAAGTTTTGTCTAGTTACTATTACTTTAAGACATAACAATCTAGAAAAGGGAATAAATATAAGAAAACTCTCTATGACTACTAGGTCCTATAGTAATTTCATCCTTATCTAGTCACTCCTTAACACTGAAATCTATAAGTACTCTATTGACCTCTGCTTCTAATCCTCTCTCATATACTCATTATAAATTATCTCCTTTCCTCTTCTAGTAGTGTTCAATCACTTTCATCAGAGTTCCTAACTATCTGGCTATCATTATTTTCTCTTTATATCAGCACTGTTCTACTGCCAGATTAAAATGGACTCTATCAGTATTTAGAATAGTTACTACCTTCAGAAGTCCCTATTCTGTTTTCTTAGATCTTCTTAAAGGTACATACTGCTTATACTTATTTGTTAGAACAATACACTCAGGACTTCCTGAAGCTGTAATCTCTGTAAGTAGTCTTTGTCTAGTTGCTCTAATACTCATCTACTGTTCCAGTTGCTAAGATATTTAAAAGATAGATCAGTCAAAAGTATGAGCTTTTGATGTATGTTGCTCTAGTCCCTTCTCTGCAGTAATAAAAGCCTCTAGAAGTGAAAGTTCATTGATTTTCAATTCTACAGACTTTTCTACCAAGACTGGTAATTATCTCTATATAACAAGAATATCTTCTAATTCTTAGATATTAGACCTTCACACCACCAGTACAAATTTTCAGCATCTCTTCTCAGTTTTCAAACAAGTTCAGGCAGCTGCAAGAACTATTCTACAACTTTTACCACATATTCAGAACTTTGAGTCAGTATTTGCCAAAAGACTTTGACATCCTTCTAGATTACTATTAGTAGAATCACATTATTGAACTAGTACCTAGTACAGAGCTCAAGCCCTACAAAGTCTACTTGCTATTGCTTGCAAAATAGTCTGAGCTTGTTACCATCAATACCAGAAATTAGTACTGGTTTTGGCTAGTTTTCAGAATAAGAAATTATAGTATAAATATTAGAATGACTGAGACAGAGGTATAGAGTTTGTATTTCAAGCTTCAGAAGAAACCTAGATTTTATTTGTTGGAATAATAATATATCAAGTAAAACCTACTGTCATGGGTTAGAGCATAACCCTTATATCTAACAACTAGAGTAGTATATGGAATATTGTATCATGACTACTTCTTCTTTATGCTAGTCTATCTTGAGGTTATGCTCCTTGAGCTATATGAAGCCAAAAATAAGATCTTGCTTACCCAGCCAAGATACTGCAAGCAAAGTCTACCCTGAATATATCTAATAGTAGAGTACAATATCTACCACTTTTGAAATCTGTTCATTCTTATTGGGAGTCCCATCAATATTATAGATAGACATAGGTCTAGAAAGTTTATATAAGCAGTACTTTTCTATAAAGCCTTAATCTATAAAGATCTTTGTAGCTTTAGAATTCACCAAGGCATATACAAAGAGTTTGGTAGTGTTAGTGATTTCAAGAAAAATAAGAAGGTTTGCAAGCATTGAGAGAATTAATAGTAGAATACAGAGAATGTTTCTTTTCCCACTCAAGATAACAAACAGTCAAACTCTTGTGGTCATGAAATGAAGATACAGATATGTCTGAAAGAATATTTTCATTGTATTCTTCTACAGGAAATACAGTGAATCTATTTATAAATGGCTATGGTGCAAAATTTACTAGCTGCTTTACACAAAATTCTTAATGTTATATGAATTATCTATAGTATCCAACATATCTGGTTCTAGATGCTATTATACCTCAAAATTCTTTAAAGTGTCTAAATCCTTTATCAGCTTCTTTTATTGCTCCATAGTCAATTATCTAGTATTCAACCTTACTGGACACTCATAAACCATGTGGTTGAGATCTGTACAGCAGTAGCATCCTCTAGCCAACATAGAGTAGAATTTATAGATGGTATCTATATCTACAGGCACATCTGGGAAAAGTACTGGTAGTGGCTGGTATATGAGTATGGAGGAGACAGGAGACTGTTAATGAGAAATGAGAATGACTAGAGAATCTTACAGACTTCACAGATTGATAAGAAAGGGAAGAGTGGTACACTAGGTAGATTGAAAAGCTTTATTAGCCTTTTTTGCTTGATCTATTTGTTACATGGCTTCAAATCATGCTAGAAGGTTTGTATCTTTAAGTTATTCTACTAATAATGTTATAATATAATTCTGGACTGCTATTCTAAGGCTACAGTGGAATTTGACTACTATAGTGTACTATATAGCTTTCTTGGTAGTATGCTGTTCTCTTGAGTCTATTGATGGTCTCTGTGATAGCACTAATAGAAGAAAAGTGGTTTCTAAAGAGCTATTCAAACTCTACCCATATTGTGATAGAGAAGATACTAGTATTTACTTCTTTCCTAAATATATTTTCCAATTATTTTGTAATATGGTGTCAGATGTGGTTCATATCAGAGGTGAAAGTCTGCAAGATAGACTCAGAGATGTGCAGACTTATAGAATGACCTTAGTCTCAGCTTATGTGCTATACTGTCTATCTACCATGTGGTTGCAACTTTAGATAAGAGAAATAAGTCTGAGATGGTGGTGAGTACTAATGGGTATGTTACTGTTAAACACCAGGCATCAAGTTTAATAAGAGTTATCTTTGTTGATTATCTGACTAGCAAATTACAGTGTAACTACTAGTCTTATATACAAGTATATACTATAGGAAATACTTGGGGTTTTAGTGTTGAGACACTAATAGAAGTATGACTCTGCCATGGAAGACTAAGTCAAATAGGAGTATCTCTGTCATAGAAGATGGAATCTCCAGATTGTTACATCACTGCCACAAAGGTGTGTTGTAAGGAAGGTGGCTGCTATGAAAGGTAGGCTTGTAAATTAGATATTAATAAGGTAGTATCACTACAGAGATGTATTTTCCAGACAGGTTGACTTGGCATATGACACATGGCCACTTCTGAAGAATAAAAGAGCACAGAGGACCTTATCTTGGTTGTAAGAGAACTAGTTTATAGACAGTTAAATATAGAGTGAACAGAAGCTCAGAAAAACTTGCTATGTTTGTTAATCTCTATTAAAGTCTAGCAAGAGTGGATTATTAGATCAGAAATAGTGGAATATGTTTCTAAATATAAGAGTATTTGTAGGGAGAGAGTATTAATATTGTTGGAGGAGATATATCTATAGGTGTAGGGTCAAAATTGAATACTAAGGCTCACAAGTCTCAGAGTTGAGTTATAAAACTAAAAAGAATATTGTTAGTGTTATACTCCAAGACATGCCAGTGCTTAGCTAGTTCTCTTAGATAATGCTGCAGAAGTCCCAGAGCTTTGTTGGAGTTCATAAAGTAGTTGCTGGAAGCAGATATTAGTCTAAAAGAAGAGGAAGGTAAAGATATGAAAGTGGGTAATCTAAGACTGTCAAACCAATTCATGTTTCAGAATTTAGGAGGAAGAATTCTATTCTGCTGTTAAGACAACTGGGAAAAGTTCAGCAGAGGTTGCAATCTAAGTTTATTATTCTTAGCAACACTTATCTCCAGAGAAGTTCTAAGTCATAGTTAGGAAGTTGTGGAGAATAAGTCTACTGGGAGATAGTAAGATGTATTGTTACCAATACTGAAAGTGAGTGTCAGTTTTAGTCAATTTTCAGAATAAGAGTTTACAGTGTAGCTACTAGCTTATATATTAAGTACTTTACCTAAGATAGTTATTTAGAAATAGAGATTGTAATTAAGTTGCCCTGGTTCTGGATGGTTCTTAGATACAGGAATAGAGATCCATGGAGTTGTCAGTGAAATTCAGCAATGTTATAGTACACTTGAACCCTTATATTTTATTTCAATTTTCTTTTCTTTTTATCTATTTCTCTTGATTTGATTTTTCTTTTTATTTTATTTTATTTTTGTTTCTTTATATATTGATGAAGAGGTATATGACTATGATCACATGATGTGTCACATGATATTATGTTATAGATCCAGAACATAGAAAAAGACACTAGAATAATGATATCAAGAGATATGTTTATAATATATTTGTCTTGTAGTAATAACATAGTAAACTCATAGATGACATATGTACTTTAGGATAGGTTATATATTGTAGAGCACAGACTAGTATGTAATACTATATATAGGATAGCAATACATTGGAGACTTCTTGTTGAATTCTCTTATAATCTTTACAAGACTCTTTATACTTTATATTACAACTTAAGTCTAAGAGTTAGGATAAAAGAGAAACCTTGTATTGACTAACACAAGAGAACTCAATAAAGTTCCTAGTATAGATAAGTTTACTTTCTAGAGTATAGTTTATATATATCTATATCTAACTTACTCTAAATGTTATAGTTATGTATATAAGAGTCATTATATTATATAATGTATAACATCATTCTCCTAAATTCTTCTTATGTCACATGATGTTGTAACTGTAACTGTGACATGTGTAACAACTGACTTCCATCTTTGCCAATTTCTTTCTAGCTTCTTTAAGTACTTCTTTTCAAATTTTCTATCATTCTCTCAAAGTTCACTACCACTTCTTTTGTATTTTCTAAATTCTCCTTCTTTTCTTATATGTTATGTTCTGTTATAAATCTCTTCTAGTATACTTGTCAGGTACAGGTCACACTAGAAGGTAAAAGCCTGTGAGATTGGCTTAAAGATATATAGAGTATAGAAATTCTATACTAGAAGCTCAGTGATGTGGACTTTTCAGAATGATCTTAGCTTTAGCTTATATACTATACTGTTTGTATATTACATAGTCATAACTTCAGATAATTGAATGAAGTCTGAAGGGGATCGAGTACTAATAGTGGTGTGTCACCATTAAATACTGGAAATCAAGTTCAATAGAAGTTATCTTTATTAATTATCAGACTAGCAAATTACAGTGTAACTACTAGTCTTGTATACAAATAAGATAATTAGAAGATGCTCAGGGGTTTTAGTGTATAGCCTCAAGCAGAGGTTTTAGTATTTTAAAATTGAAAGGGAGCAGATAGGGAAACTCTGCTGTAGAAGACTGAGTTTGATAGGAGTATCTTTAATATATAAGATCAAGTACTCAAAGGATTAGAGAACAACTACATTGCTTTCATAGAGATATGTTGCAAAAAGTGTAGTTATTATGGAAGATAGGCTTTTACTGAAATTTGAGAAAGACATCACTACTGCAAAGATAAGTCTTCTGAAAAGGTGGACTTAGCATATAACAATAATAAGTACTTTGTTATTTCTCTTATTTATTTAATATTTTTTCAACCTTCTATTCCTCTTAATTTACATTTACAACCAGATGAATTCCTATTGAAGTTGGCAGCTTTAGTTTAACTGTATTGGTATATACTACTTCTTCAATGATAAATGTGCCAATATATTGGTCCACTAGTTTTCTTGTTGATCATTTCTTAAACACTAAGTCTTTTATGCTCAGCATCACTTTATGCCTCTTCTTTCATACTTCTGCCTCCCTTCTTTTCTTATCTATCTACCTTTTTATCTTTTTCTGAGCTCTTTTCAATGTCACCTCTGCTTCCTCCCAAATCTACTTCATTTTCTCTGCAAACTCTGTCATTTTCTCTACTTTCTCTTTCTTCTGATATCTGTTTTTATTCTCAGTTCTCTTCCATAGTTTGCCATAAATGGAAACATCTTTGTTACCAAGTGAACCTTACTGTTTACTAGAAGTTTTGCTAATGCCAGCTATTCTGGCTAGTTTTTTGCTTATGATCCACAAAAAACCATAGGTATTGTTTCAACTTCTGGTTCATATGCCTGGTTTGCCTATCTATTTGTGAATAGAAGACTATCAACAATTTTGTCTCAATCCCCAGCATTCTATTCAACTCTTTTATCAGTTCTGCCACAAATGGTGGTTCTCTGTCTAATATCACACTCACTGGTAATCCATGTAGTTTCCATACATTATCTTTAAACAACTTTGCTAATCCCTTTGCTGATATTCCCTTTGTTGTTGCTACAAAATATGTTATTTTAAAACAACCTATTGCACAATACCAATATTGCATCCTTTCCAGCTACTAACAGCAGCTTTGTGATAAAGTTAACCATCAGATATGTCTATGACTTGTTTAGCACCTGATGGTTCTGTACAGTTCTTCATCTTCTAGTACAAATCATAGCTATCTATATATCTTCCTATATTCTTTGTTACTTCTAGCCATCAGCAATTTCTCATCACTAACTCTGTTGTCTTCTACCTTCCTTTATTCTCTACTACTGGTCCATCATGATATAACTGAATGATTTCTGTCCTCAATTCCTCATTTTTTGGTATATAAATTTTCCCTTTTTTAATATTAATTCTTCTTCTATTTACTACTCTTTACTCCTCAGAATTTTAACCTCTGTTTTCTTCATTTCTTTTACTACTCTAACTACTTCTTTATCTTTTTCTTTTGCATTTTTTATTTTTTCTACTATATTTACTTTAGATTCTTCTACTACTACTTTTACTAAGCCTCAAGTCTATTTTTTTTTATCAGTTTTTGGTTTTCATTATCATTTTTTACTTCTACTTTCCAGTCCAGCCTTATACTCAGTTCATTTACCTTTCCTATCTTCATTCCTGGTATATGTTTTAAAGTCAAGTCAAGTCTGAATAGATATAATGCTCATCTTGTTTGCCTCTAGTTCAACTTCTGTGCTTTTATACAGTACTCTAGATTCTTATGATCTCTCCAAACCTTGAACTTATACTCAGTATCTTTTAATAAATGTCTCTAGTTTTCCAATCCTCAAATTACTACTAATATCTCTCTATTATAGATTTTGTAATTCCTCTCAGTCTTGTTAAGAGACTTCAACAAGTATGCCATTAGTTTTTACCTCCTATCTTTGTACTCTATTGATAACATCCCTCCCATTGCATAGTCTGAGACATCCACTTTTATCCTTATTTTTTTTATCTAAGTCTAGTATTACCAGTACCAGCTCTTATATAAACTATTCTTTTTGCTTCTTGAATGCTTTTTCCTGTTTTTTGGTCTATTCTCACTTTTGTTGCTTCTTTACTAGATTATATATATTAGTTTGGATATGATTGTAAAGTCTTTAATAAACTACCAGTAGTAGTTGGCAAGTCCTAGAAAATTTTGAACATTCTTGATCCCTTGAAAGTTAGCCAATCTAATACTTCTTTTACTTACATTTTTCTGGTTTTACATATAATTTGTTTTCTGCTAATTTCTTATTACTTTTTCCACTATCTTATCATATTCTTCTTCTTCTTCTGTTCCTACTAATATATTGTTTATGAAACTCACTACTTTCTCAGTATTGATCAAGTCTATTAGAATCTCATTCCTCATTGTATAAAATAAGGCTAGTGAGTTTGTTAGATTAAAGAACATCACTGTTGGTTTGAATAACCCTTTTG
>Ga0157368_1000069_pt1 | contig 43029 bp, 51 predicted proteins | sample AttbisABBM3_FD_113146 | JGI IMG/M metagenome (GOLD analysis project Ga0157368, IMG submission 113146) | Fungus gardens microbial communities from leaf cutter ant in Botucatu, State of São Paulo, Brazil - Atta bisphaerica ABBM3 | ecosystem: Host-associated > Fungi > Mycelium > Unclassified ... | reverse complement strand
TAGTAAGTTTAGAGAGAGTAGTAACAAAGTTGGCTATTGCTATTAATAAAGATAATCAGCATAAATTAGAGGGCAGATGCAGCCAGCTAAAGTACAAATGTTCAACCTAACCAGTGATGAGCCATCAGCATATGTAAGATGCAAAGGAATTCTGTAGGCATAGAGTGATTCAGAATCAGCTCAATCTATAACAGACCTAAAAGTAATAAGGTGTTAGTCTACTAGTAGAGTTGGTCAAGTCCTTCTTATCAATAGGAAATAGCCTGAGAGGGTGCTAATTAGAGATTAAGGCAACTAGGGTCCATAATCTGTTGCAAGAAACAGAGTGCACAGCAGTATGATACAGTATAGTATACTTCTATGAAGAGCTAAAAGAGAGCAACAAAACAAAGAACAATGAGTTGTATTATCCAAGACAAATCTAACTATGTAAATTTTTCTATCAACTACCTAATTAGTACTATATGCTTACTAAGTGGAGTGCTTTGTAATAGATAAAGTAAAGGTCATTCTGTTTTTAGTATATTCACCTAGTTAGAGTTATTATCTTATTACAAAATGAGCTACTCACTGATTGTGATACTTGAACTCAGATATCTTGATAGTGGTTCAGAGGTTTAGTATAAGAAGATAGTGATGATAGATAATAAGTAGTATTAACAAGAATAATTGATATTATTAAGTCTGAGGTCTAATCCTCAGATATAAAGGTATATATACAAAAAAGTGATAATTTATGTACAAGCTGTTTTCATTACATAATCAAAACTTGTACCTGATGGAAGCTGTCAGGTTAATTTTAGAAGATAACTAACTATGTCACTACATTGATATACTTGTATCTCTATGAATACTTATTACTATAAGATATACCATATATCATTGGAAACTGTTTAGTGAGCACTTTCCAATGCAAGTTCAATTGTGCAAATCCATCCAGCCATTTATGAGATATTAGCAAATAAAGCTTTTATAGTTACTGATGACCTGATATCTCAGTTGTTTGTTGTTGCTTTTGTACATTCTATATATATGCAGATAGTTCTTACTTGAAAGCTTTCCAGCACAACTTAGTTTATGAAAACTGGTCTCCTGGTTGTAGAAATACAAGCTGAATGAAGTTTTATGACGTATCTGTTAGTATGATCTCAGGTGATTCTGAGAAGTTCTCTAGAATACTCTGTAGTCTCCAGTCTGGAAATCAACTAAGATTTGACTAAGAACTCACTCAGAATCTTCTAACAACTTCCTCTTACTTTTTACCTAATATCTTAACATCCAAAATTACAATTATATAACAAATAGTAAATATAATAAATATACTGAGGCCAAGATTAGTTATCTAAGATTATATTGCTAATCTATAGATAAGTTTCCAAGCTTGATACACAACCAGGTATCTTATCTAATCTCATAGATAACTATATCCATTTTCAGATAAGTTTTCATACTTGATTCAACTTTTTCCTACATGACTAATTATAGATATTTATTTGAAGTGAGTTCTGTCTATTCTAATACTACTCTTGATAATATACTCAAGTTCTCAGAATAGAGTCTGGAATTCTATGGAGATCATGAGAAAGTTATGTAATCAGTTATAGAGTGATTGGATATGAAATAGAAAGATCTGTATTAAAAGTATTATAGTTGTGAATATTGGACTTGATTTTATTTTATTTTCTATTTCTCTTTTATTTTATTTTTAGCTTTTATTTTCATTATTTTAGACTTTAGTAAAAGGTATGATAGTTATATATATTACAAAGCATGACAAAGATTTGATACCTATTACAGTGTGGTTACACAATCATGTAACATAGAAAAAATCATAGAAAGTTCTAAAATAGGTAACATCATATAGTATAGCAACAATATGTTAGTCTTATAAGAAAGCATATAGACTTTAGGGTAAATTAGTTATAATATGCATATAGATCATAGTCTGTAGTATATAAGGTAGACTAGCTTGTATTAGAAACTTCATCAAGTTTTCTTGTGTTACTTAATACAAGAGTATGTCTTTCATCTTAACTTAAGAACTAAGTTATAGAAAAGCATTATTTATAACAGAGTCAGATATATATGTGACAACTAAGTGACTATTATATCTAGAGGAGTATTGGCTAAGATATAACATTGTAGAAAATAATCATTTCTATTCTATTCTATTTTTATACTATTTATCATTTTTTCCCCTATTTATACTATAGTTACTTGATCATATCTGATAAACAGTCTAAAAGACTGTCAGTTAATGCTTAGACTAAAATTATATAGTTTACATTTTTTCATATATAAAAAACACTAGATATTGTGGCAACCACTAACCAAGATGGTTAATAGCATACTAAGTAGTTTTACAAGTAAGAATCTTATGAGGATCACAAGAGAACTTGACAAGAAGTCCCTAATATATTGCTACCCTATTTATACTATAGATACATGGTCTATGCTAGCAATAAATAGCCCTACCCTAATGTTCATGTATCAGCCATGAGTACACTATATATATACTATAAAATAAACATGCTGTAGATATATATCTTGACATCATCCTTCTAGCCCCTTCTTCTATGTTCTAGGCCTATAATATAATGTCATGTGACATGTTATGTGACCATGATCACATGCCTCTTCATTGTCCAAGAAATAAAAGAGAATGAGATAAAATGAAATAAAAAAACATAGACCTCAGTTGTTTACATATCTTCATGTCAGACTGAGTATGTGTTCCTAATATGTTACTAGACAGCAAAATATAGAAACTTGATCTATGTCAGATACAGATCATGCCTAAAACAAGAGATCTTATCCACATGCAGAAAGCAACTGGGTTTATGACAGTCATGACCTGTGATAAGTAATGATGTTACAGACACTATTCTGTAGTACATATGTAGCTGACTTGTTAAGACTGTTTAATCTCAAGTAGTCAAGTCTGCAGTCTCTAGACTTGGTTTATCATCTTAGTTTGCTCTTATCTCTCTTAATTTGTTTTCTTTTTCTCAAGGAGGTGTGTTAGATGTGCTCTGTATAGTCCTGGTAGTCAATGTAAACTTAGCTATAAGGCAATGATTCACTTTGTCGGCAGATTTGTATGTTCAACTCTCTGTGAACACTTTTTTGACTCCTAGTCATTTACAGTTGTCCATAGTTTACTGGATGATTCCTGAGTTGTCAGAGTGGTCCCTAAGGCTATTAGGACCCCATATTTGTCTCATATCTGTGTCACCTGTGCTCTCTGATACACTGTTAACCACAAATTACATCAAATAAATATGAACAAAACTCATTTTGTCAATGACAAGCAGATACCCTACACCACTCATACATTTCTTCACTAGACGACTTGAGAAACAGTAGTACATACACATATCATGAGATATCAAGGGAAAACGACTTGGCTGTATCAGAAGCGCGATGACAATCATAACACTCATTCAACGTCCAACCCTGGAGCTATAAGAGATCACAACCGATCACTCAAAGATGAAAAAAGCATTGCACGGAAGTACGGCCAGATGGCAAGACGTAGCCAAATAGAAGTAGAGCAATAATCCAGATACGAATGGTTTGCGTTGAGGTGATTATTGAAGCGATTTTGCTTAATGGAAGTCAAACGCAATGAAACCAAATGAACAGAAGATTAGACAGTCGTATTGATGTCATTGATTTCCTGCGTCTCCATTCTGACTTCTTGGATTCTTCGAGTTGTTGTACCGGCGGCCGCTTCTGACGTCGAAGGTTTAGGCTCCGTCATTTTGTCTTTGACATCCTCCTGATCCCCTTCCTCGGCCTCGGCCTCAGAGAACTCGATGTTCATCTGAGAAAGACCACTTTCTCGGTTGACGGGGCTAGTAGAAGTGGGAGAAATGGATGGAATCTGGTGACCAATGGAGACACCAGGTGAGGCATGAGGTATACTAAGGAGCCACTCAACGTCTCATCATGACGATAGACCTCTCAACAGAAAGCTCACTTCTCTGGGTTGGGGATTGCAGTTCCGACCGTGCTCTGAGGTGTCACTCCAGCTTTTGAGAGGGCATAATCTCCAGAATCAAAATATTTGCGGTCCTTTGAGATCACAAGTCAACCGAACAGCCCCGAGACATCTCGACAACGCACCTTCTGCATTTTCAACAAGAGATTCTTGTTGGTAGGAAGTTTTCCGTACTTCTGAAATATGTTCTGCTCGTCAGGAGTCAATTTCTAACCAAAAGACCGGATCTCAGTAGTGTGTGCAGCATAAGCGAGAACATAACATAGAACATACGCTAATATCAACCTTATTCCGTCTAGCGGGGTGCATGGTACGCTTGGTATTGCTAAGAAAAGAAAGAAAGAATATGGGCCGTTGGAGAAGGGATTTGAGAATGGATAGAGACCTCTTTGAACTGTGATCAAGTCTTGACCTCCGGCGGAGTTTCAACTTAGAACATTTGCAATTACACTACGTAACTAATTCAACGAATCGCATTTCTTTTTCTACGTCCTCTTTGCCTGCATGTAAAGTAGCTCCGTTGTTACTCGGTCCGAATTTCACTGCATGTAAATAATCTTCATCCCCCAAAACCGATGCCTCCGCACTTTGGGCGACAGACAAGTCCGTCATCATATCTATACCTTCATCGGCGATGCAACCTAAACGATCAGATCTCGACAATAAGTCACGATCATCCATATCAGTCTCTTCTGACCAGAGCTCGTCAGATAAAAGATCGAGAAAGTCATCTTGACAGAACGCGCGAAACAAAGGAAGGCGGGTGTGAACGAGTTCTGGATTGGCTTTCCTAGTTTCAACCAGACCAGGACTACCGTCGCCATCCGGAGTTGTATCCACATCCACGTCCAATAGAGATATTGGTATTTCATTAGTCATAGAAGGCTGAGTGAGACGTTCTAAGTCGAAAGATGTAACTCCAGAAGCTGCAGAGCCCGTCACCAGTAGATCCTGGCCTGCAGTGACTTGGGTCCACCAGCGGGTAGGGTGAACCATGTGGTGTTCGTAATCCTTCTCTTGCGAGTTTCCCGTGTTGCCTGACATAGTTTGTGGGACATGGTGATTAGTTAGAGCACTCTGGATGTTACACGAATACAACTCGTCAGTAATTTTTTTCTCAGGTCCTAGATAGATTTGGATGGTTGGCTCAATAAAGAAAGAAACTTTGACTTTGACCAGCTGGAGCAGAGATAGTTTTATCACCAGAAGCAGCTAGAGGACCTACAATCCGAAAATGAGCCAATTCCTGGAATTCGTCTTCATCGTTCTCATCCACATCGATGCTGATTTCTTCGGAGGGAGTCTTCTGGTAGGAAGTCAACTGGTTCATGTCTACTGAATCATGACCATCCTCGCTTTCTAAATCAAACAGGATTTCGTCGGCAGTATGCGTGACAGAGTGAAGTAAACTAGCTCGACTAATATGAGGAGGGTCAAACGTCTTGAAGGGCGATACGTTCCTTTTGGGGCAGCCTTGTGTGGTTTCACTCTCGTCCTCGTCCAAGAATAGGTCCTCTGTGGGGATGGAAGGTACCGAATCTGATAAAAATCCAGTTTCTTGAAGCTCAGTTTCCAAGAGCTCATGCTCTTCGACATCGATGATGTACGCATGAGTGCCCTAGAACAAATTCAGCCCAGGACTCCTAATCGACAGAAGGAGATGGCCAAAAATCGCCTTATATTCGGTCCATCTCATCCCTGCTTTGAATACACGTTGCATTGCAAAGTAGAAGGCGATCTCCGCAGTCATACGTTGTCGTGACGTAGTGCAGCGATGACTTTCCGTTGTGTCGTCCAGGTTGGTGAAAGGATAGCGATGACCTAGAACCTGACATGGCCAAAGTTATTTTATTTCAAAGCTGACAGGACCTCGACAAGAGAGAGGGATACCTTGAGGAGTTCTTGACATTGAAAACGAAAGTCTGAGTCTAGGGAATGCTGAACTATTCTCTTGATCGACATCATCATCGGCTGAAAATAGGCTGCTTCATTGTTGAATTGCTGTTGGAGCACTCAGGAGCACTATATACAAAAATCCGGAATAACTGCATACCCGGGCTAGATTGCCGAAGATAAGGGGATATCGTCTTGTATTGGTAATGTAAACCAAGTCAAAGCTGGTGAAGGGAGTGCCACACCTGACCAAACTATTTTTGACAAAACGTATAACAACGTCATCTAAAAGGGTCTGCAGTGGCAGAGTGAGGTCCTTAGAGAATAGGACATTGTAAAGATCCGAAGGCGGCGTAGCGCTATCACATGCGAGAGATGGCTGCAGTTTCCACGAGTAATCAAGGTGTAAGGACTCAAGTCTCGGTCGAATTGCGGTTAAATCCTCGGCGGAGGCTGTATGTACGAGCGATACAGTAACTACAATGTCTGGTAGTCAGTCAAAAAAACACAGTAAATCTAGGAATACACTCGCAGCCAGGAGTTTCGTTGATTTGAGATAGAGCTATTTCAGATACAGTGACCAGGCCAAGTTCAAGTGCGTTCTAGCAGACAGGTATGATGACTGACAGTAATCTGATGAAATGAGTACCTTTCTTAGAAGTTGGAGCAGATGATTTGTTGTTTTCGAGGTAAGAAGTTCATCATGTGTAGCCAAGATACCGTCCTTGGAACCAGAGAGCGTAAAAAGTAGTGGGTTTTGGGCAGAGACCTCCGCGTGGATATCGTTCGGTGTTTCGTCATACTGCAGGGCCGGAAAACGCAGATTATGATGTGCGGAAAGCAACAACGAGAAATATCCGGCAGCAGCTTTGAAGGCGGCCTCATGGGTGATGTAAGGCATGAACGGGAGGGAGCTGCGTGCAGGTGATGAACTGGGAAAATAACTGATAACAAACCGTCACAGCCCCTAAAGCAACCTCTTCAGCTTCTGCGAATTCAGGCTTTCTGGTGTACACAGCCATGGTACGCTGCTTTTTTCTTTACCGGGACCCTGCTCACATCGATGCTCCGTTAGACCCAGAGCGATGGGCTCGACCTGAAGATCCAGGAGGTATACAGGCATATTCAGACCGAACGCAAGATCCTGGAGGCTTCCCAGAATCTGGAACGTGCTACTGCCAACGAAAATGTCCGCAAAGGCACACAGAACAAGATCAAGCAGACGGAGCGTAACCTCGTCTATTATGAACAGACCCTTCGCGAGCTCCAGGCTCGTAAATTGCAACTGCATCAGCAGCCACGCGATGATGCTATCCGATCAGGGGGATTGCCTTCACCACAGGTTGGCAGATTTGTGTCGGTGTATTATTGCTTACGGTTTCTTGATATCACATTCCTCTCAGGACTTTGATCAGCAGGGTATTCGTTTGCCCGAAATGGGCTTTGGACAACAACCGGGGGATCTATCTCGAGGAAAGGCTTACAGCAATCTGGATCTGATTAAGGCTGATACCCTGATTACGCCACCCAAGATCACCAAGATGTTGCAACAACTCGAGTTCAAGCTACAAGTAGAGAAACAATATAAACAAGGGATAGACAAAATGGCCAAGCTTTACTCTGCTGATGGGGACAAGAAATCCAAGGCTGATGCCGAAGCCAAAAAGGTCGAGAGCGAGAAAAAGATCCAATTACTGAACGCTGCCCTCAAACGGTATAAAAATCTGCATATATTAGATGACGTGATTGAGAATGATGAGACTGGTACGAACCTTGTTTGATCTACTGGTCAACATCCATCTGACAAATGATGCTGTAGACACTGCTTCCGAGAGTGAACGTGGGGTTAACATCCGTTCAAAGCCAATATCGGGAACTCTTCGCGTAACATTACGAAGCGCACGGGAACTCGATCATGTACCTGTCACCGCTCGATTTCGCTCATCTTCTAAAGCAGTGACGGAAACATATGTTTCGATCAAGGTTGAAGGAACACAACTGGCTCGTTCTCATCCATCTCGCGGGACGGATAGGTGGAATGAGGAATTTGAGATGATTGTTGAGAAAGCCAATGAAGTGGAAATTGTGGTATATGATAAGCAGGGGAACGACTATCCCATTCCTATAGGTATCCTCTGGATCAAGATTAGCGACCTCGTTGAAGCTCTTCGGAGGCAGAAAGTTGGAATAGAGACCGGTCAAGGAGGTTGGGTGACTGCAGGTGCAATGCCAGGTGACAGTCCATCCGCCCGGATGGGCGGGTACTCTGGTGTACAAGGAGGTATGGATGCTCCACTCAATTACCCCGGAGCACAAGGTCTCGGGGGCGTATCTCCTGTTCAGTCTGGCAGCGAAGGAATTGAGGCCTGGTTTGGCGTCGAACCGGCTGGCGCCATTGCCCTTCAACTAAACTTCAGTAAGCGTTCCTTTCCTCGATTTTCCCTCATTAGTTCATATGTCCTCAGCCAAGGAGAATGTTCGTAAGCGGCCTTTGGACGCACCTATGGGGGGCCTCGGCCGTCAAGGTGCTGTTCGCAAGCGTAAAGGCGAGGTTCACGAGATGAATGGGCATAAGTTCGTGCAGCGTCAATTCTATCAGCTTATGCTCTGTGCTTTCTGTAATGACTTCCTGCTGAATGCGCTCGGTTATCAGTGTGAAGACTGTCGATACACGTGCCACAAGAAATGTTATGAGAAAGTGGTGACTAAATGTATATCAAAGTCGAATACTGGTGTACGAGTTCTTCGTTTCTTCTCTTCACCTGTTTGGCTAATTGATCGACTGTCATTCATAGGATGGAGACGAAGAGAAAATTAATCATCGTATCCCTCATCGTTTTGAGCCTCTGACAAACATTGGTGCCAATTGGTGTTGCCACTGTGGTTACATGCTTCCTCTCGGTCGTAAGAATGCTCGCAAATGCACAGAATGCGATATCACCTGCCATGCGAATTGCGCTCACCTCGTGCCTGATTTCTGTGGTATGTCGATGGAGACAGCAAATGAGCTTCTTCGAAGCTGGCGTGATATCAACAGGCAAAAAATCGATAGGCAATCTAAAGCTGCTTTCGCTATTGCTCAGAAGCCTACTCATACCCCTCCACCACTACCTCCTGTTGATGCGGGAGCAAATCCGTTGGGACTTGCCATAGACAAGATGAAAATTTCTGGTCCTCCTGATCGCCTTGCTCAAGACCCTCGCTACTACCAGCAGCAGCAACAACCCCTGCCACAGATTCCTTCCCAGCACCCAGGACCCCTATATCCTCACCAGACTTCGCCTAGACCTCCACCAACCAGGCAGCCTACCATACCACAAGGATTCCCTCCACAGGTAGCCACTCCTGCTCGGCCGCCGTCAAGACCTTATGACCAACAGTTACCTCCTGATCCTTATAGTCAACCTTATCCCGTGAGTTGATATATTGACTATTCGAAATTTTCAGTTCATATAGATCATAGTCCCAGATGGGACGACCGAGCGGACCTATGGGGTCGCCTCATCAACCTCCTCATGCTCCGCTACCCGCGTCTCGTCCTACACAAGATGCCTACCAAGATATGTCACAACCGCATCGTCTGCAGCAACAACTAGGTCGCCAGGCCACGATGAAACGAAAGGTTGGATTGGATGATTTCAACTTCCTGGCTGTACTAGGAAAGGGAAACTTTGGTAAAGTGATGTTGGCAGAGGAAAAATCAACAACGCAACTGTATGCAATCAAGGTACTCAAAAAGGAGTTTATCATTGAGAACGATGAAGTCGAGAGGTATTATGAAATGCATCCTCTACTGACTCCTACTTGCTCATTAGTATCCTAGCACTCGTTCCGAGAAGCGAGTATTTTTGACGGCCGCAAGGGAACGGCACCCGTTCTTACTTGGACTTCATTCATGTTTCCAGACGGAAACACGTATCTACTTTGTCATGGAGTATATCAGTGGGGGTGATTTGATGTTACACATTCAGAGGAAACAATTCTCGCTTCGGCAAGCGAAGTTCTATGCATCGGAGGTCTTGCTTGCACTGGAGTATTTCCACGCTAATGGTATCATTTATCGGTGCGTCTTTCCCCTGAACCTCTTTCTGAATCTCACTAGTGTATCTAGGGATCTAAAACTCGACAATATCCTCCTCACACTTGACGGCCATGTCAAAGTTGCTGACTATGGTTTGTGTAAAGAAGAAATGTGGTATGGCCAAACGACATCTACGTTCTGCGGAACGCCAGAATTCATGGCGCCTGAGGTATGTAATCATCTTGACATTTGGCCAACTTCGTCTGATTCCGAGCAGATCTTGCTAGAACAACGTTATGGACGAGCCGTTGATTGGTGGGCCTTCGGTGTTCTGACTTATGAAATGTTACTTGGACAATCTCCCTTCCGCGGAGAGGACGAAGACGAAATATTTGATGCGATTCTAGAAGACGAACCTCTATACCCCATTACTATGCCCCGGGATGCTGTTTCTATTCTACAAAAAGTGAGTGCCCTTTCCCCCACTCTTATCTGGAGATTCGATTTTGACGCTGCGACACAGCTGCTGCAACGCGATCCTAATCGTCGCCTCGGCTCCGGAAAGGAAGATGCAGAGGAAATCAAACAACAACCTTTCTTTAAAGATGTCAATTTTGGTGACATCCTTCATAAACGGATACCACCTCCATTCTATCCCAAGATTGTAAGCTATGATACTGGATCGTCTCACTAGTAGCTGCTTCATAAAGTTATAGAACGGCTTGGCAGACACGAGCAACTTCGACGAAGAATTCACTCGCGAGAAGCCCACGCTGACACCTGTTCACGGCCAGCTGACTGTTCGAGATCAAGCCGAGTTCAATGGTTTCTCATGGGTACGTTCGAGTTACAGACTCAAAAATATCATATCAATGTTCACTCCGCAGGTTGCAACATGGGCAGATCACCCAGCTTGAGCTTTTCTGGTCAGGATCAATGTTGTCTTCTGTTATATTACATTACTATTGCGTTACCTTGATGTGCACTGGAATGTTTGTTGCCTGTGCTTCGGGCGTCTATTATGATCAGGAATTATTCTTCGAGCTCAAGATTGCTTCGCGCCTCCTGTAACAACATGACCACCTGTACCGGGAAAACCTGGAGTAGAAATGTCCGTTACAGTGTCGTCCTTCCCCGACTCCCTCATTAGTTGGTAGAACGTATGCCAGAGGGAAGCAATTGTCTCATATTCCCTGGTCATTCCCAAGACTTCTTCCAGCTTACGGTTCAAAGCATTACTTGAGGATAATAGTTCTTCGAAGCCCTGTACGACATTTCAGTCCCCATTCAAGTGGTCCATCGTGCCTCCTTACGGCAGTTATTTCGCGCGATAGTCTGTCGCGCTCGCGTTCAAAGAAACTCGGCTCTTCTTCCATGGAAATTTCACACTGAAACTTATGCATTAGGCCGAACAGAGAATCTGAAGTGAAAATGAACCATGCATTATATAGTCTGTAGCCAGATAAACAGTTGACTGAGATATGGTATGATGGTGGAAGGTCAAAAAACTGATGTATTATGTAAAGTGATCTGATTTAAGTTATCTGATAATAAGTAGAGGGCATTTCAAAAAACGAAGGATCCAATGATCGGAAAATGAAGCTTGTTAACAAGGACAGAGGTGTAGTGACCAAAAGGTGACAAAAAAATGGGACACATGGAAAAGCGCACGAAACGAGTGAATAAAGCTCAACGAATGACACCTCCACATATTAACATACCACCCGATAAATACGAGAAGAATCTCTGATTGTGGGGATCGGTATAGTGATTCACACCTGTGAAAGGGTTTAAAATAGCAGAAAAGATAGAGCAAGAGTTACAGGAATCCGCTTTCCTGCAGTAGTCGAGCCATTTTCTCATCTTCTCGCTCTCGTGGCTCACGTTCAAGGCTGAGCTTCCAAAAGTTGTCACTAGAGGCCCGAGGATCGGTGTTGCTGAATTGATCCAATGAATCTTCAATGAAGGAGAGAATAGAAGTAACTGGCGTGAGATTATACGAGGTCGTCTGCCAGCGCTTGATATCATCCATGACATCCGATGCCTTCTGGCGTTTGAAGAAATTGACGAGGTTGCCTGGCGAAAGGTTGTCGGGATTTCCATCCACAATGAACTGTAACGTTGAGAGGTAGACACCTGATCCCATTTTTCAGGGGCAACCATAGTTGACAGGGCAGCCAACTACTTACCAATGAACGGAACGCAGGGAGGTTCGATAGAAGACATGAGATGGCGATACTTGGCAAAAGTCTTACTGCTATCGATGGTGAGTTCACACGCAGCAAACTGGGAGATGGCTCTCTGGTTAACTTGTTCCCATGTACGCTTCAGTCTGCGGATAGGGGGTGTGTTCAATCCTGAGGTAATCGCGATCATAGTTGAGAGGTTGTTAAGGGCGCGACAACGCTGAAATGGAAGGTCAAGATTAATGATGACAACAAGAATTGAAATCCCGCACGTCAGCAACATTTATTAAATACTTTATTACTTGTGCTCGTCTACGCGAGTCCTCTTTGCTGAGGATGGAATGAGCGACCCAGTCTGCAATCTAAATAACACCAATGTCAATTTAAACGAAAACTTTCAAGTCAAGTGCACAGACCCGATTGCTTGTCTGGATCACTGCGCCAATGTTATCCATGATGTCTGTTTTCTGTGCTCTTGCACGTTTCAAGGCTTCAGTCGGGTTAATGCGCTGGTACATTCGATTTTCCATGATTGTGAATTGTCTCGCCAATTCTAGAGGGTCAATGTCCGCAAGTTTCAGTTTCTTGCCTCCTCTTGCTAAAATTGGAGTAGGGGCTGGGATCTGATTCGTTGTGACGAAGGATTTTACACCAATATCGCCATTAATTTGCTAAATGAAAGTTCGTCTCCAGTCAATGAAAGTATTATTTCAAGTGAGTTAGAAAGACATACGGCGCGCTCAATATGACTTCTCAGGGCTTTAGCCGCAGGCATGTCCGCGACATCCTCCTGGGAGATGAACTCCATCATACGGTTTAAGATATACGTATCTTCCTGGTCGAGAACGTACTGCTCTTGAATCATTATTTTGAAAGTATTGAGAACGCTAATTCAGGTTGTTCAAAATGTGGTAACCGAGACTGATAGTGATGAGCCTACCGTGTCTGGACGACGTGTTGCTTAAACTTAGTCCAATCCTCTAATTCCTTAGGTGTTAAGTTCTCCGGTGGCTGTATCCTAAATCGTTGGACTAGTAAATCAAACAGGTCATCTAAGGTTGTAAAATCTTTGTATGTCATCAAAAAAGCTCTGCTAAAGGGAAGATCTGCAGAATCTGTTAGCAGCTACACGTTGCCGAACGTCTGCCACTTTACTCACCAACTTGATCATGGGCAGTTAATTTTTCAACAAGTGCAGGAACGGTACCACCCTTCACGGAATTGTCGGCCTCATCAATCATTATCTCCGAAGGATTGAAGTTCGATCGCAAGAACCAGGGCCGTGATTCTGCTGCCACTTTGTCGGCGTACTCATTCCCAAGGATGCTGATTAACTTCTCAGATCCAGTAGACCGTTGAGGCTTTTTAGCTTGACGAGGTTCCACTGGTAATCCGTGAATAGGTGAACGAGTAATCTGAGATTAAGAAAACTCACATTCATCAATCTCGTTTTCTCCTGGGAAACCATGAACCGGACTGTTTCCTTCCGCAGAGCTGACATGGTCGGGAGGAGAAAGGGTATGCGAAGTGTCGATAAAGGTATCGATCGGCTGCCTTGAGGATTTGGGCGGAGGTGCAGGGCGATTGAAGACTTCTGGTAGGTCGACAACATCTCCTTGATCAGAATCATTTCCAACTGAGATCCCATGCGATATCCTTTCACCTTCACTATGTACCATACTTAATCGTGACATACGCCATTCAATAGATCCATTGTAATCGCCTTGTGAAAGATCTGATTGTTCATGTCCAATAGCCATGAGAACTTCTAAGGTTTCGCGAACTACTGCAAGATTGCTACGAAGTGAGCATGAAATGGACTCCAGCAGATTCAGTGATGCTGCACGGTCTTCCAGGGTAGCGCTGGAATCGAAGGGTGGGATGACTTGGGTTGTCAGTAGCAAGGAAGAGCTATCATCGTAGACCGCTTGGGTAGCGGTTTCAAGTGTGCGCACATGTATCCTTGCCCGCGATAGAGTTTGCGCATACATGTCATCCACGGCATCGCCTACTTGACGAATGCCATCAATATCTACATGCCGGGCAATGTGGATATCAGCAACGAAACTGAGCATGTGAGACACATGGGTAACCATGTTCTGGACTCTCTGACGAAGTTGCTCCACTTAACAGGAAGATCAGATACTATGGAACAGCAGCACTTGAGAAATCATACCTGGAATATCATGTAAAGATGTTGGAGCTTGTGTCAAATTAAACAAATCTTCAATTCTCTCAAGCATCGTAGCTACTTCAGATATGACTTCCTGACCCAGAGGTTTGCTTGGTGCTTGTCCCTCCGCTCCCTGAGAAACCCACCCAAAACCCTTCCATGTGGCAGCACTCCCGGCGCCAACTAACCCGGCGCCGATACTGGCAGTAGTGAAGGTCCCATATAGCTGCTTCAGGAGTATTCCTTCCCTGCTGTCACGCTGGAAACGTTGTACTTCTCCTATGAACAAAGTAATAGCCCTTTCAAGTTCCAAAGCATCCGCTTCAATCCGATTGAGCGTCTCAGCAATACGCGAACCTGAGTCGTAGTACATGGCACGAGCCGATAAGACAAGTCGGGATAAGGTTGCAGTAACTCGTCTTTGTGCAGGTTTCAAAGGGAATGACGCAGATGGTTTTTCATGAGTCTCGCAAGCAAGCAAGTCTGTCGGTATGTGGCTTGAGTTAGCAGCAAATACGTAGAGAAGATTGCGGATGGCGCGAACGGCGATCTGAATAAGATCATCCATCCTTTGGTCGTCACCTGCCCGATTGATGTTGGCTTGGACGTTGTCCGTGATAGCTTGGATAGCATCGCGTGCTTTCACCACTAAGTCATTCGCAAGTCTTGAAGACGGTGGCACCAGTGCTTGCTGAAGTTGCCGAGCAATCACCTCCTCCGAAGTAAGCTTCATATCACTCGATATCAAGTCAAACTGGAGAGCTTGGGGTGGCAATCGATGGATCTGCTGAGGAAGAGCACGTGAAGATCGAAAATTCTCGGGGTTCACATCTGAATCATCCGAATAGGCACCGTTTTCAGACCCCGTGTGACGTCTCCTCGTGTTCGAAGGAACGACGGGCAATTCCGACTCGGAGCGTAGACTATTGATGTCGGTGAATTCAGGTCGCGTCCACGTCGTCTCCCCAGTGAGCTTGTTGGCATAAAAAAATGCCCTTCCGTCGTCCGCCAACCGTTTAATCCATGGCTCGGGAGTAGAGCGAGGAATGCCCAAACCAGGAGGCTCGCTCGGATAAGCACCATTGATGCCGTTTATATTGTTGGTCACTCCGAAAACCATTCCTGCCCCGGTTGCTGCTCGGACGGTACTCTGCGCTGAAAGACCAGCAAGTTCACTTCCAGAAATCTCATCCGCTGTTTCCTGAGGTAAGTCCCAGGAGTGTTCTCCTGTACGTGAGTTGACGTAATATATCTGAGAAGGGATGTCAACATTATTCTCCGGAGTCGAACGAGCAGTATACATACTCGTCCGTCATCCATTATGTTCGGCTCCCAAAAATCGTTGGTCTGTGAACCTTGACTCGTGCTTCCAGCGGCAACAGAATATATATTCTCATTGGTTATCTCAGATTCGAGCCACTCCTCATTCTGCGCTTGCCCTTGCATCATTGCGTCGGACATGTCAAGAACCCCATTATCACTATCCGACTGCACCATCCCGTCTCCTATCGAGTAGTCGGAGCCAGAAAATGCCATTTCTGCCTCTTCTAGGGAAATGAGAGTGACATAGTTGGACGGAAACCAACCCCGCTCGTCCCCAAGCAGACCATCCCACCAGCCCGATGGCTGTTGATGGAGGACTTCGATGATGTCTCCGCGGCAAAATGAAAGAGCAGAAGCATCTTTAGAGGTGTAATCATACATGGCTTTGCAAAAGAGGGCCTGATAATTATCATCGAGGTCTTGTTCCAGCAGTTGTTGTTGCTGTTGAAAAGCCGGAAGGTCTTGAACCCTTCGACCTGAGAGTGACTTCATGTTTGGACTGGAAAAATTTGGATGAGGTGAAGATATCACAGACGCCATCTGGGATACTGAGGATAAAGAAAAGGAAGAAAGGGTGATTGGTTAGGAGACAGGAACTTAACTTCTGATGGACTTGGATGACTAAGCGGCCAAACAGAACACTACCACTGCCCTATATTTCTAATTGGAGAATTTCTATCGCTTAAGCGTTCGCTGTTTCTCAGCAAACTCTACAATCTTTCGGTCGACGAACAATCCTTTCCTTTCCCGTACAGCATCCATATAACTCTTTGCCACATTCGCTCGATCAGCCTTCTCCCCTAGTTCTTCTAGTTCTTCCTCTGTAGTGGGAACCCAGAACGGATCTTGATCAAGTAATTCATACCTGTCCGGTGTCATCTACTTCGGAGTTTTCTGCGAGTTAGACCAAGTGGCTCACCCGCTGAAAATCAACTGAGGGCTCGCAGCGCCAGATGTTCGCTTCCGTATGTCTAAGCAGAATCGTTAATGAAAGCTTCCTGAGAAAAATTGACGCTAGGACTCCCTGACCATCTGCGAAACCAAAGCTCTCTACAGCTGGTAGTAATGCGGAAACCGTGAAAAATGATGTTCCCTCTTTCATCTCTTCCGCTACGATCCGACCACGTCGCCTGGCAACAACGCCATACACCTTCCCTAATACATCAGCTATAGACAGTTGACATCCATTGTATTGACGATGATCAGCTCGACTGGATGAAAATTGTACTCGCACACTCACTGGATGCCTGAATGTCACAAGAATACATCGCCAACATCAGTCTTGGCGACCAGTCGAGGAGACCGCTACGACAGGCATCTCTTACACCTGTGATCACTGAACCTATGACTTGTGCCATGCGATTATGCTCTGCGAAAAACAAAATTGAAATGAGTAGAGGGAGCGGACGTTGAGATCTTACCCATTTCCTTCTCCAGCGCCACTTGGTCTACTTCCACACTCTCAACAAAATAAGCCAGTCCTTCCACTGGTTCTGCACACAGTGGACCCTGGAATGTAGCCAACTGGAAGCCAGATTCGATGTGATTATCGAAATCGCGTATTACTTTTTCTATACCACTATCACCGTCACCTGATTTCAATTTTTCTAACCGGCGCTTCAGTCTTCCATCCGATCCATAACCAATGTCATCAGGCAATTAGTCCATAGTCAACGGGAAAAAACCACCTACGATGCAAATGCTTTAGGTTTTCGTGCATCAATTAATAGGCAACTGCCAGTTTTCTGAGGGCCAAATGCCCAGATCTTGTTGTCATTATCCGCCCACTCCCCTCCCACCTTCTTGCACTTGTCTCGCAGCGCGTCCCAGAACTGCTCAGGCTTGACGTTCGGTTTGCGAAGAATATTGTCATACATGCCTACCCCATCTTCATCCTCATCAGCCTTGCCATCTTGACGATCATGCAGCAACTTATTCAATGTCCCTGTGTTATCTAAGAGGAAATTCAAAAGTAGCACTGGTATCGGGCTTGCACGTATCGTGAAGGATACTATATTCTGGAAGCTTGTTCCCTTGATAGTTCCGCGGGGTGCTCCAAACGTTTTGGTAGGCGCCATGTCTACAGACAGTGTAGTATGCCATTCCATCATGAAGTGTCAGAAATTGCATACCTGATGCCTTCACAGCGGTTTCCTTGAACGGTACGATCGGCTTTGAAGCGTGAACCTCGATTTTCGCGAATCGTTCTCGGAGATCCTTCAAACATCTCTGTTCGGAAATTAGCAAATTATTGAGTCAATCCCGAAGCCTGACAAAATTTACGTACCTCTAAATGTAATTCCCCTGCGGTCAGGATGACGTGCTCGCCTGTCTGCTGTTGGAAGGTTTCGACACAAGGATCTGATTGACTGAGTAATTTCAGTCCAGTCAATAACCTTGGCATATCTGCTGGTAGAGCCGGTTCAAGAGCGACACGGACAATAGGTGGCGTCTATGTATCGATCTGGTTCAATGTCTTCTATTAAGATATGGAAGAAGATAAAAACCTGACTCACAGCTCGGTTTACCGCTCCTAGATTGACCAACCAAGATTTAGGCCCAACTAGGTTCCCGATGTCATCTTGGACACCTCTTTCCCCTGGTGCACATACAGTGGCACTCCTATAAACTTTGCCTTCCAAACCCCTGATCGCGAAGATGTTTCCAGCTCGAACGGAATCGACTGGATTTAATCCTCTTCCCATCATGATATACAACCCTTCTACTGTTGCGGAGATTATGTACTTCTGATTTCGCGGGTGCGTCGGCTCAAGGGTCGGGTCATACTTAGGCAACAGCCCAAGCACTGTACTGCCCACCCGGAGAATACCAGAATACAGGCGAGCGAATCCAAGGACCACTTCCGAATTTTCATCCGCCTCGTCCCCTGGCTCCTCGAAGACAGGAGACTCTTCCTTCGGTTGGTTAACCTCCATGCCGACCAGCTGGTTTCCCTGCCCGTTTTCCTGCTGTCTTGATAGAGTAGCCCTCGCAACCCCCGTTCCCCTTGCTCTGGCCCTCATTTCGTCTGCTGTCAACGGTCGTTCCTTCTTCTGTGGTAAATCCTTCTTTGACACTGCGAACATCTTGCTCACATACGCTGTCACATACGAACTTGATTCCGCTTTGCCTGCATAGAGATCCTCCTCTAGTTTGTCTTTGGGGGCGATAGTCGCTTCGTGAAGCTCCGGGTAAAGCATCTTCGGTATACGAGTAGACTGGGCAACAGAGGGAGTAGGAATGACATCAATTGCCGCTTGTACTATACAAGTTGACAGAGGGAGCCATTGCGTGAAGATCAGAGAAAGTAGCTGGCGCGTATCTTGAGATTTAAGGTTACGAGGAGGTATCTTGAGGTTGAGTGCAGTGACAATTTTTGTCACCTTGTCTGGATCACTGCAAGTCTGTCGGTATTAGTAATTCAGACATTGAAAAATTACAAGGTACACACGGGTTGAGTATAACAGCGTCATATACAGCCCAAATGTTTTCAAGGACAAATTGCACGAAAAGTGGCTTCAACCTCCTGCCTCTGAGAAACTTGTAGCTAATGACCCTTTTCGTCTTCGGATCCAGGAAGAAATCGCCCCACAGAACCCTTCGCAAGTTCGCCTCTTTGATGTTTAGCTTCTGAGAATATAACTGAGCGAATTTACCAATACGGAATCCCCAGCCATCCAATGCAGAAGCGAAGATGACATTCCCTTTTTCTGGTGCGAAATAGATATCCTCGTCATCCTTTTCTTGGAAATCTTCTTCCCCCTCGTTCACAGTTGCATCGGCTTCATCAGCTTTTTTTTCTTTTTTTGTGGCCAACCGTCTTTCACGTTCCTCTCTCCATCGAAGATCGTCTTCCATACGTTCACTAGCAAAGAAGTCACCCATCACAGCGTTAACTTGCTCTATCAGACGGACAAGGTGGTGATACGCCTCGACTGGAGAAAGTTTAAGTTCCGTAATCAAACGGTCAAATTTATTGATTACGAGGACTGGCCGAAGTCGGTCTTGCCATGCTTGCCTTAGCACAGCGATTGTCTAAAGCATCCTGTCATTTCATGCCCTACGATCTAGATGAAGGAAAATCATACTTGTGTGCAAACACCTTCAACGACATCCACGAGTACAAGTGCACCATCTACCAATCTCGCAGCCATCGAAACCTCACTTGAGAAATCAACATGCCCAGGTGTATCAATCATATTCACTGTATATGTCTTGGTCATCTTGCCTGGTTACGAAATGAGCATAGATCAAGATGACATGGACACAATCACGAACCTCCAGCACTATCCCGTTCCATAACATGAAACTTCAAGGATACCGCACTACTCTCCATTGTAATCCCCCTTTCCTGCTCATCCTCCCTGCTATCCAAATACCTTGTTTTTCCAGCCATACGTGCCGATATGATGTTATTAGCAGCCAACAAGGTATCCATTAATGTCGTTTTGCCATGGTCGACATGTCCAAGCGTCGTGATAATCCGAACGTTGCTTGGGTCTTGACTTTCCATTGCTTGAATATCCAGGGCTTCTAGGTTTGGAAAATACGCAACCAGGCATCGGCATCATCATATTGTATTGTATCACGTGTGTCCTGGACTTCCGAGCGAACCCTCTTTATATGAGTACCACGGAAAAAGGAGAACACCACAGGTCATCAAAGCACCGATACAAAGACACAGAGAAGGAGAAAGACAAACGTCGATCCCGGGACAAGGAAAGAGACAGGGACAGCAACAGAGAGTCGGATCGCAAACATAAGAAACGGAGAAAATGTGACAATGATTATGAGGGTGGTCGGAAGCATAAACACAGGGAAAAAGACGAGGAAACCCATTTAGCCATTGTGGACAATGATGAAAATGATGACGACATGTGGGTGGAAAAGAACATCGACATGGAGGGTAAGCGGGTGTGTATTTGTTCTTATAATCCAATCATATGTATCCCCTGATTACTGCATCAAATTAGACTCTTGCGAGTAATATTCCTACAGGAGATAGCCTCAAAATCATTTCGACCGCCGAGGAACATTGTCCAGATTTAAATCCAACTACCAAGAGTGGAACACAGCTTCAGCGCGACACATGGATGCTCTTACCACCGAGCATACCTTCCGTCCTGTCTTCGGAACTTATCTCTAAACAGTCCGCCACCGACAATGACAAATCCTTAACCGAAGATCATGGAGAATCTTCGTCAACCGCGCGCACAATGAACGGAGATATTGACTTCTTCTCGAATCTCGGGACAGCACATAGGAAAGAGAAACCAGAGAAACCTAACCCGGACCAGGTTCTTTCTTAGTCTCAATTTTCAGATTCGACTGTTGTTTCTGATATTTTTAAATAGCCGAAGGTCAGCTCCCGTGAACTCAATCAAAACCTCAAAGCAGGCAGGCCTATGAACTTTGAGGGTTCCGAACCCCCTCCATCTCCGAAAACTATAAATCCAGGCGGACCAGGCTCCTCCTGGCGCATGATGCGTCTGCGGCGAGTCTACGAAACGGCAGAAGAAGAAAATCGGTCTGTCGAGGAAGTTGCCATCGAGCGTTTTGGCTCTCTTGAGTTATTTGCAGAAGCCAAAGAAGAACGTCATATCCTTGATGAACGTGCTGGAAGGAAAGCTGAACGTGGAAGGAGAGGTGAGCCTAGGACCGACATTGGCTCTGGTGGCGAGAAGAGGTTAATGTTCACGGAAGTTGGTGGGAGTGGTGGATCGAGTAGAAGTTCGTCGTTTCGTCGACCTGGACAACTTACAGGAGTTGGTGCACCTTCTTCTCCGGCGGAGAGAGCACATGTTAATAAACGGCTTGACGCGTTGCGGCTACCTTCTCAAGCTAATTCACCTTTAACACAATCGCATACCCCTATCCCATCTGTCATGACCCCACCTCAAGCCGTTGTCTCTGGTCCAAAATGGAGGGCTTTGTCACCGTCTTCGTTGAATAAGCTACAGGCAAAGGTGCTACGCGCCAAGCTCATGGATGCACCTGACTCGGAAAAGCTGGAGAAAGAGTATGAGGAGGAACTGAGAAGAGCGCATGGCAGTGGTAGAGACTCAGAAAGTTGTGTGAGGACTAGGGTTGAAGTCCTGCCGACTTTGGATATCAGAGGAAAACTGTATGATGTTGGACATGGTAAAGAAGATGACGCACTACAACCAGGCAACAGGAGAAAGAAGAAAGAGGAAAAGGTGCGTAACATTGGACGAATCTTTCAAGACTCCCCGCTAAGCAATTCGACAGTTCGAGACACATGACCGAAAAACTGGTGATATTGTTCGGTATAATGCTAACGACGATGAGATGACGCTCGGCGAGATGTTGCGGCAAGAGAAATTCGGTGCTGGAATTTCTGACCAGAAGAATCTGGATGCACAATTTGCCAAAGCAATAATGGGTGACGGGAAATTTGAGGTATGTATTTTCGTAGTTGCATCGAATTTTCAATCTCCACGTCTTCAGAACGACCTAGAGTATATGGACGACAATGCAGCCAAACTTGGCCGTCAGAAGATGCGATCCGATGCCATGAAGCGGCAGTTTGCGATCCACGGTCCGTGTCACTACTTAATACTTGGTGCCATTGCTTGAGTTCTGGGATAGACTATAAGCGTACCCAACAAGTTCTTGCCACATGTCCTTTCTGCTACGGAGAAGACGACTCCTTACCCAAGGCACCGATCGTTGCAATGGCGACACGGGCATATCTCTCTTGCACTACTTACGAGGAACTCGTGGAGGGCCAATGTCTAATTGTACCAATTCAACACCACCTCAACATGCTAGAAGCCGATGACGACACCTGGGTTGAAGTAAATGTGGGCCTTGTTGTTGATATAATAATTTACACATGTTGACTGGCCTGCTTAGAACTTCATGAAGTGCCTGATGCGCATGTTTGCCGAGGACGACAAGGGTGTCATCTTCTATGAGACTGTCATTTCCTTGAAGTGGCAGAAGCATACGTTCATTGAATGCGTGCCACTACCATGGGATCAATTTGAGCTTATACCAGGCTACTTCAAGGTACGCTCTTTATCAAATACTGCATACGCGAAGCTCATAATAATTCCAGGAATCTATCTTGACATCTGAAGCGGAATGGTCACAGCACAAAAAATTGATTGACTTTTCTGCCAGACCTGGTGGTTTCCGACGCGCAATGGTTCCTAACCTTCCGTATTTCATGGTCCAGTTCGACTACAAGGGTGAAAAGGGCTATGGCCATGTGATTGAAGGGACAGGGAAGGAGATAGATGAGGACATTGACGAGGGGGAGAAAGGTGGCGGAGAATTCCCGAGGTTAACTGGACTTGTTGTACAAGGAGCTGGTACTGATGTCAGTTTCTCAGGTATTTTGCAGGTGAGATCATTGGGAACGTGTTAGAGATCGAACCTCGGCGGTGGCGACGTCCGCGTAAGCTGGACTTTAGGAGTAACAAAGCAAGAGTGAAAGACTTTAGAAAGATGTACGACAGGTTCGACTGGACGGGTATGGTGATCAAGCACTAAATTAGACCTGTGAGACTAGTGATGACATCAGTATAGAAATGCATTTCGCTTATTTCGCTTATTTCGCTTTGTACTTGAGCTGGTTAACTTTCCATGCCTCCGCCTTTCCCTGCACGGCGTGAGTTCGTCCTTGTCTCTATTCTCTACATTTTCCTCTTCTTCCTGCACCACAGTAGCACCTCCACAGTGTCTTCTCTATCTTCCGATTCACTGAGAAATGCTCACCACACAATCCAACCCGACAAACCGACCGTCGCACAAACACGACTATCATGGAAAGACGATCCAGTGCCTGTGACGAGACTTATAGCGCATGTACCTGGTTCGCAGCTCTTTGTTGCCTCCTCGACCTCGCCGCTTCCAATCCAGCTAACGAGTGGTATTTGCAGGATGGACAATTTTCGATAAACTGTACATTCTCAACGGCATTGTCCATATCGTAACGGACGATACAGAGTCCATGCCAGACGTTTCCTCTATTCTTTCGAAGGGTATCCAAGTCGAACCAGGCAGGGAAGCAGAGCTTGCACGGCTGCCGACCGACAAGCATATCCGCATAGTATCGACAGAAGACGCTCGACGGCTGTTTGGAACAGGGGCAACTATCATAGATGGTGTCACAGTACGTTTTGCATAACCTACATGATGGCAGCAAGTTATTTTGCCTTATTCAGCTTTTTGTCAATGACCCCCATCAATTGTAGGTAGACCTTAACGCTTTGTTGTCAGAGATCTTACTTACTCTTGACACAGCATTACACATTATTATCATTGGTCTGCAGAGCTCTTCTTCGGCTTTTGGCGAACGTATTCCACACTCGACTCCAAAATCCCAGCTGATGGCAACACCACACTTCCCTTTGTTCGGCGTATTATATTCAGCCACCTCGACGCTCGCCACTGGCGGGACTATTCCCACATGAACGAATGGGTCGTCCGTTCCTCTCTTCCCTCCGTTGCGATGGAGTTTATCGACGACTGGCGCGATAGAGCAGAGTTGGGCAAACCTTTTGTATTCCACCGCGTAGTTGTCGCCGACCGTTCGGCTGCCATGATATCCTCTAATTTTGAACGCTATCAGCGAACTGCTTCTGTTCCATTCGCATTGCCTGGCAGTACCAACTGGTGGATGCCTGTACGAAACAATGTTGTTAAGTTTGCCGGACTGGATCCCGATGTGGGCGGAGGCACGACAAGGACGCCTGTGATCACATACATTTCAAGACAAAATTGGGGTCGGCGCATGTTGATTCCAGAGCACCATGAAAAGCTTGTCAATGAACTTCATAAACTCAGAGCTACATACGGCTACGAAATTAATGTGGTGGAAGCGGAAAAGATGTCCCGTGAAGACCAAATTCGACTTGCTGCTCGGACAACAGTGCGTCCTTTCTTCCCTATTCTTCTAAATTTCTTACCTTACTGAACCTCGTAATTAAAATGGGATTCCAGATCCTAATGGGTGTCCATGGGAACGGTCTCACTTCCCTTATCTGGATGAAACCCAACCCCCGTTCCACCGTCATGGAATTTTTTTATCCCCAAGGCTTTGCGCACGATTACGAGTATACCACTCGTGCACTTGGCATGAAGCATTACGGCTTTTGGGGTAGCGAGTAAGAGAACTCAATACAATATTTCTCTATCTCACAATGTTCTCTATTATCAGATATTTTACGAGCCCTGGCCTTCCAGAATTCCAATATGTCGGAGGCTTTCAAAGTAATTCAATTCCCATAGATGGAGAAGTTGTTGCCAGACTATGCGTGGAAAGACTCTCCCTTGAATTTGAAGTCGACGACTAGGCAGCGCGTTCCGTTCATATATTCACTTTGCACTCATTTGCATCTACCCTCATTTCGATGTGCTTTCATTTGGACATTCAGTCTTTGTCTTATAATCGAGCTCTTCTCTGCTATCCCGCATTGCATAGAAAATTACTTGTAGCAATCATCACAATCACAGACACTATTTATTAGGTGTAGGGATACATGTGTCGATGACAACGACAGGACCAATACAAATACGGATAGCTGTTGTTCGAAATGAGTACCTATACCGTAACCGTACAAGTGTGTGTATAGTCACATTGTAGACAGGCAAAACAACGAGAATGATCTGTAATTCAATACATAAACTACTTGTGACCCAAACTGTCTTAAATGCCTCTAAAAATTATTGTACGAAACTGTAGATCGAATGTTTCGAGGAAATGCTATGCGGCGAGATCATTTCTGTCATGAACAGCGACAACTAGTGGTAGATGTTTTCACGTCAGCTGAGAAGGGGCAATAGGCTCATAATATATCAGCACTCAATCTATCCTCTAACCATCCACCAATCTCCCAATTTCCATCCAAGCGATAGATATCACGTCTTCGTTGTTCAGAGTCAGTAATGCCTTGAAGTAAAATGTTGAGCCGTTTGAAATCAATTGGTTTTAAAACCCAGCCATCCATTCCGTAGTTAATAAGCTCTTCGCGTTGCCGCTCCATCAATGAAGCCGAGACCGCAATTATAGGAATGCGGCCGTTGAGTCTATGAGAAACACGGTCCCTTTGAATGTGGATGATATTGTCTTCTTCTAGTGCACGGATCTTCTGTGTTGCCTCAAAACCATCAACAATCGGCATCCTAGAGTTCCATGAATTACCCATGAGGAGTAAGAACGGGAAGACTCACTGGATGTCCATGAGAACAAGGTCAAAATTAAAATCAGACATAACAGCGTCAATTCCCTCCTGGCCATTTGTTGCATGCACGACAGTATGTCCACTCAGAACGAGCCGCTTGGCCAGAATGGCACGGTTGATGTCATTGTCCTGCAAGAAATCAGGTCTCGAAGATCCTCTATAGATTTTAATCAATGGCTAACCTCGACTACCAGTATCCGTAACTTCCCCACAGCGAGACCCCTTGAATCTCCAGAACGTGCCCCCCCAGAGGCAGCAGTCGGTTCTCTGGATGCTTCAGCGATAGGCGCCTGGTTCTGATTGAGAGGGGGCACTGCCGCCCGAGTCACCTCCTGGTCAAGATAATCAACTTTCACGGGTCGAATGGGAACTCCTAAATTCTGGACGTCACAAATCCCACGACTGCTGGTGGCAGTACCAGCAGTACCGTTCCGGGAAGAAGGGACATTATCGACAGGAGGAAGGGAAGTATCATGTTGAGCCGGTATACACGGAGACGTATGACTGATCGCGAGAGTCTCAACAAGACCATCAATCTCAGACGCGCGGGAACAATGTACACTTGCAAGTCGAGAATGTGCTTGAGAGCCAGTTGAGCAAGCTGGAGACTGCGCGACTTCGGAGCCATCGAGCATCAAAGCAAGTGGTATGAGGAATGAGAATCTGCTCCCTGCATTGACCTTGGAGTCGACGCGGAGCTGGCCTCCAAGCTGTTCAACTATTCTTGCTACGACAGCCAACCCAAGGCCTAGGCAAAAAGAGTGGGTCAACGAGATATCCGGTCTTCCTGACAGTTTATCATACCAACACCAGTCTCGGCATTTGACCGGGGTTCAGAAGATTCTACTTGTTCGAATTCTCTGAAGATTTTCTCCAGCTTCCCCCCCTCGATCCCACATCCGGTATCTGCAACAATGATCTCCACCACAGTTCGTTTCCGGCTCCTCAAACCTTCAGGTTCTTCGAATGGTCTACACCAAACTGAGATCAAACCCGACTCGGTATACTTGACTGCAACAGTAAATGTCAGTCATGTATTCCAGAATCCATCGAGTGAGGATCATTGATACTCACGAGCATTAGCAGTCAAATTCTGAACTACGGTCCGGATCTTTCTTGAGTCTCCTACAACAGTCTGAGGGCTTTGAGACACATCTACGACAAATTCCATATTTCGTCGAGATGCTTCCTTGCGATAGACGTGCACAGCATCGAAGATAGTAGCATGGAGGTCGAAAGGTTCATTAAAAGACGTCTCGTTCCCACTCTCCAGCCTGGTTAGATCCTAATTATCCATATTTGAGATAATTCTGGATTAGGATGACGGCACCCAAAATAACACACCAACAAATCATTGATTGTAAATAAAAGACTCTGATTGATAGATTTAAATATATGTTGGCTTCTTGTGTTTCGACCGAGCTCAGGTAAAGACTGACCTTCGAAGCAGCATGTGAGCGAACCAGGTTGTCCCTAGTTTCACTGTCCAAAGACCCGTTCATTGCCATTTCCAGATAGCTGATGAAATCAAAATGTCATTACATAGACACGACGAAGAGCGTCATCATCGCACTTGATAATATGATTGAGCGGCGTTCGAACTGCAGAAAAACAAGTGTGATCAGGATATTGCATTCAAATCGCAATGCATCTCAAGCATCAAGGGATACATCACATACCTTCATGAGTAGCGTTTGATAACAAGAGGTTGGTCAGTTTGGTAGTCCGTAAAGCACTCTGCTTCTGTCTCCACACTTCAATGAACTTTAACAAAACCAAGATTAGTTTGCCCAACAACGGTCTCAAGTACTCGTTAGTCGAAGCCATACCTTGCCATACACAAGAGCCAGAACACTTGCTGTTTCCAACTGTTCATCCGTCCAAGCACGGCACCTTCCAGCCACAGTCTCGGACCAAATTTTGAAAGACTTCCGTGGTTCCAGGCTTGCTTGAGCGCCCTGTGAGATATTCTTGAATGGTTTTCCAGCCCAGTGAACATCACGCAATTGACCGCGTCTCAAAAAAGCAATGAAGTCCTTCCCACGGCTCGATAGTGGGACATACAACAGTCCAGCTATGACTTCAAAACCTACACGAAGGGCGGAAATAAACGTATAACTCAGGGGTAGAATCGACATGATCGCTCTAACCTGTGTTCAAACGCAGATCCGGGAAGTCATTGGTGACAGCCTGAGAAACTTGGATGGTACTAGAATAACGAACACAAGGTCGATTCATCCGGTCAGCTGCCCACAAAAGGCGATGCGACGGAGATCAGTTACTCACTCGAATTGCTTGAGTCGTAGGTATTCCGCCATAACCAGAATTTCTTGACCGTATTGATTCGGCCCTAGAATCTTGGAACCTTCACCAATGACGAGTATACCAAAGTCCGCATCAAATAATCCAAGTAAGTCATCTGCATTACTGACAATGTACCCAGTCTAGGGACACACAAATAAACATAAAAGGAAGCCCATCACCATTATGTGTCGGCGGGATTCAATGAAAGACCGCACCGAGTGATGATCAGAAGACAGCGTGTTGGTGTTGATCTATGATAATAGATAAGACGAGTTGACGTGGGAAAGCATGATTCAGTTTCAGAGTACGAACCAGTTTCCTCGTGTGTAGCCGCTGGGCGTAACTCAATCTCTCAATGTTCCGTGAGATCGACTGGCTCAGGAGCCTAAGCATTTGCCGTACGGGGAAGGAGACGCGCATTCCTGCATTGCCGTACGAATGACAAGCAATTAGACCCCAAAGCTGACCAAATGCCATAATCGACTGTGAAATATTGAGTTCAAGGAACGACCCGGTTTCAACAACTCAGATTTGTTCGTAATTAAGGGTTTCAACGGTACATACAATTGACATTGAGGAGCGGACGCCCATGTTTTCAAGATCTGGGTCGATCAGGTTTCAGATAGCAGAGATCAATCCTAGCGGAATCCTTACATTTCAGGTGAATTGGGCTCATGGCCCTGAGGTAGCAGTGGGTCATGTTCTGGATGTTCTATCAGAAGAGGGCTCAAACACATAATGTTCAATCACACACGAGGGGCTCTTCAATATCTTCCTTGTCTCTCACAACAATGCGGGCGGTGGATTGCGAGCGATCATAGAGAACTCGAACCTTGTCTAGTAGAGGTGAGCCGACGATAGAAATTAGTGGGACACAAATACTCACTGATCATATATAATTCTCTTGCCTATTTTATATGACCATCGTTGCCTCAGTGAAATTACTGACAGAATTTTTCTAAACATACCTGTCTCGGAATATCAGAAGCTGGAAAATGTAATCCTCTATAAAGGTCTCTAGTCACACCCCAATCTACAAGTTCTGCTACAGCTTGACCATTCCATGTTTCGTCAAACTGGTACACTAATACGCGATGAAACTGCGTTAAATCTTTGATCACACCAACTGTAACTTTCAAAAAAGTGTCCAGATCAGAGGCAGTCCCCAGCTGCTCGTTGATCTGTCCCATAACGGCGAAAATGTCCATCATACCAACTCTGCTGGTCGAAGTAGTAGTGTGGCGACGTGCGCTACGAGTTGATTTCGGCGAACTGGGACAGGAAGATGGTATGAACGAGTTTGATGATATGGACGGGGATGTAGCTAGGGTGGGGTCACAGAGTGATGAACCGCGTTGGGACAACCTTCGTAGTCGCTCTAATGCAGGGAGTGGCTTGGCATAATTGGTAGTACTTGCCAAAATAGCCTCTGCACTGGGTTTCCAGTCGTCTTCACCTGCGAGGCCGAATACTGAATAAGATTGCGACCATTCATGTGGATGGGCCGACGTAAGATGTAGAGCTGGGGCAGAAGCCAAGGGGGTTTTATCACTCAAATGCTCCAAATCTTCAGAGACTGGAGTTGAACCAGATCCAGGAGTGGTGACACCTGGGGATAATATAAGTGTACTGGAGGAGCAGGGTCTTCGTGACACATTTTCAGGAGGGATAAGACTGAAGGCAGACATAGGAGAGTGTAGCGGATTAAGGGCATCCGATTCAAGTTCAAATTCCAAAATAATAAGTCCTGACTTAGATGGATCCGCCCGATGAGCAGCACACCAGCACGTCCAATATCGCCTCGAGTCAGAAAAAGACGAGCTTGATGACAAGACATCATGAGTTTCATGGACGAGCTGAGAGCCGGGTTCTCCCCAGCCACTGATCACAAAAACGTGGGGGTCGCTGTCTTCATCTTGGGGGCTGGTATGGGTAGGATCAACGAGGAACTGGATGTTATCCCAAAGAACATTCGCAGAGCTTTCAGGTAGCGTGTCAGTGAAACATTCCAGAGAAAATAGAAAACGAGGAGAAAGTCCTAAGATTTTGGTCGAATTCTGCACGATTGAATGAGAAATATGCACAAAATTGATAAACCATGCCAAACCTCGGAGACCTGGCGAACAATGAAGGTATCCTCCACCTGTTCTACGGCTATGAGTACACCAAAACCCTGCACTGAACCCGGGGTTCGAATAGGCTGAACAAAGGTGTTAGAGTTACCTACACTGTTACCCACACTGCCATTTTCTAGCCTCGTACCTCATCCTCACAGCGTTGCAATTTTCCTTCCCGTCCGACGACAACGTGGTGCCCGTTATCGTCCTGTGCATACTGAAACCTGAAAGCAGTACGGTCCTCTCTCAAACAGCCGCCTTCCCATATGGATTCTACATCGGCTTCCGATTCTGATGTGGAACCAATCCCAGAGCTTTCATCTCCAATGGAAGAAACACCTGGCTGCACCCGTCTGTATACTGGCAGTTCACTCTCAGTTGCGGGCCGTGGTCCTTCCCGTGGCGGAGTACTTCTAGACGCAGAAGATGGAACTTCCGGAGTGATAGTAGACGGTAAGAGATCAAGAGATGCAGAATGATGCTCGCTGCTCTCTGAATCATTTGCAATAGAGTACGACTGACTAGATGACAAAGATTCAGCCTTGCAGACATGGAGATCACTTCGACTCTGCCTTGAAGACATGGATGTCCCGGGCCACCGATAATCAACGCCTGCAGGAGACGGTGGGGGCGGAAGTTGTACGAGACCATACTGCGATATATTATAAGGAAGGCCTGGGACACTGTCAACGGCCTCAGAATTCGAAATGTCGCCTGAAAAAATAGCCGGAGCTACTTCTACAGGGTCAGGTGAAACAACATGCAGCCCCAGAGAAGGAGAATTGACAGAGTCAAGGACAGAGTCCTGAACATGGATGGGGCGTTCCACTTCCTCTGCGGTGGCGGCCAGACTCCGGTTGCTTTGCAATGGCGAGAGAGAATTCGTTGATAATACTGACGGCACGGGGAACTCAGACGAGGGAAGCAGAGAGACACTCGTGGTAGATGAGTCTGGGCTAGTGAACGATGGCAAGGGTAGGGCATGCCATTCAGTTGTCTCATTCTGACTCTCAGACTTTGAAGCCGGACAGGAAGACACATGTTCGACCGGAACACTAGAAAAAGTTCGGGGAAGATTTGGGTCACGCTCTTCTCTGGGAAAGTGACGGTAAATTGGCGAGGAAGACATTTTTCCAGAAGAAATATTTTGTTTGCCACGTTGCGAAGAGTCAGCAGGACTTTGGGAACAGTATTGTGGTCGAATATGGGAAGAAGTGAGCTGAAGGGATGGAGAGAAGGGCATATGAGATACACTGAAAGCGTGGTGTCCATATTTAGACGGTGGCTCTCCGGATTCCTCGGTGGTCTGAACCTCTCGATCTGCACACGTAAAATCACATTGTTCTTTGAGCTTGTCGTTAGCTTCTCCTGCGCGAGCAATTTGCGAGTGCTCAGGAGGATGGGGCGCAGCATCTAGAACAGAGCAGGAGTGGCGTAACTCTGAATCCCTGTGGCGAAAGGAAGAAGAGACGATGTCGGTGGATCTGCTCGTTGGGAGAGCAGCCGGCTGAATGGTGGAGAGCAGAGAGCGGACAGGATAGACAAAAGAAGAGGCAGGCGGAGACAAAGACGGTGCACGCCGCGGAAACTCGTCTGACATAGTGGACAAGACAGAGAAATTAGCCTCCCGCTCCTCTGCCTTTCTGGGCCTTCCCGACTAACACATATGACGTAGAATCACGTGTTCATTAGATACAATGTCACAGTCCAAACATGTGACCCATCGCGTCCTGTACTCCTTCCTGCACCCCTAGATAGTCGTGTCCACCGTACTTGGCTTTTACCAGCGTAACATTCCTCTCCTTGGTCTTGTCCCAGAATCTTTCTATGTACCCGAAGTCTCCCATGCCAATGCGTTCGACTATCCTCCTTCTGACCACCTTTCTTTTCTCAAGCGAAGCAGAAAGAGTGTCATGGTCTTCCGGCGTCACTTGTGGCGCGCTTTGCGGAAGTTTGAGTCCTGGAAGTACCCTGTCCAAAAACGCATTGAATAGGATATCTGCATGGAAGTTAGGAATATCCCAATCGTTCTCTGCATGTGCAATAAGCACAGGCCCATCAATGTTCTGAAAAGCGCAGTCAGCCAGAAAATCGGGTAAGTGGAGACCCCCCGTGCCGTACCGACACTGCTTTCAATGTGTCAAACTTGTGCACTAGTGCCCACGATATGAGATCTATAATCATGTCAAAGGATGCTCTTGGCGTCAACCTCATAACTCACTGGTGGCCCAGGGAATCATAGCAAGCGGCTTCATCAGAGGAACTAATCCAAGGATGTGATAGGTCTGCAGAACATCCTGAATGCTCGAGAATGGCTGAAGTACCCTCATTGATTCCTGCTTCACGAAACCCAAAATCGGAAACTTACACTCAACAAGGTCAGCCCCTTGTAAGCAATTCCATCCTTTGTCAGTTCCTTTGCAAGGCCAGCGCCAATTCCCGTGCCTAAGCTATGTCCAACAATGAGCACATCATCTCCATCAATCCCTTTACGAGCCAACCAATCCCAGGCTGCGCGAGCGTCACGGATAACTCCAGCTTCAGTCGGCGTCCCGCTGCTATCAGCAAAGCCGCGATAATCAATAGCTAAAACGTTCACTCCCAGCCGCGAGGTAAAAGCCTGGTAATGCTGTACACGAACAGTGAAAGCACGGGTTGCTGCGTTTCCATGAAGAAAGAGTATAGTAGGATGTTCCTGAACAGCAACAGGAATGTGTTGTATAGGAAGTGATTCCTTAGTCGGGATAGCCGAGAGCTTGTGATAATATCGGTCCGAAAGGATAAACCAAGCCCCGATAGATTCTCCATCTGAAGTAGGAATACGTAGGTTCATGGTCTTGTTAGCTTAAAGGGTACTGAGCTTTTCAGTTGCAGTGTGGCTCAGAGTCTGGACGTACGGGCAAGTCCATACTTTTCTGGTACGTCAAAATTCGCGAAAAATGGAATTTTGATGGTATGGAGATACAACGCACTAGTCCATGTTCAAGTTGAAAACAACGCAATCACTGAGGCAGGCACCAGGAGATCAAGAGATATTGGCTCACTGTGTTTGGAAGAATGGGATGAACAGCAGTAAGACCGCTCCTATATACAACACTCCGATGACCAGTAATATCCGTCTCGTCTGAGTAGTCCAGCTGATATTGGCAGGTCCATGTTGCCCAGGCATCTGAACAATAGTGAGGTTGTGGTTGCTTGGTGTGTGAGAAAAGATTCAGAGACACGTGATGTTGTTGATCACATGAACCGCCGAGGTCTTCCAGTTCCAACTCAATGACTCCTAATGAACGAAAACCCCGTGCTTGGTATCGCCGTCCCGGCGTGGGAATAATCATGGACATTCGTGCAAGAGGTCCTTGGTATCTGAGCGATTGGATCGATGCTTGGAATTACCGTGTTGTGCCAGCGACCGCCCTTATTTTTTTCGCCAAGTTTGTCCAATGATTCTCTGTATGTGAGGACCCTCTGAAATAGGAGGCATTTCCCAGTGTGCTTCCAGGAATTGCATTCTCCTTAGACCTCATTGAAACTACTCGAGAATACGGTGTATCAGAAGTTCTAATGTCCTCGTTCATGGCTGCATTCATCTTCTCAGTATTTGGCGCTCAGCCATTGACCATCGCTGGAGTCACCGGTGCGTCTGCGATTGGAAGCTCCCTAAGTACCTTCATTGGCGTTCATCAGGTCCCATTACCGTTTTCAACAAAACTATTTATGATATCCTCCATCGTAGGGTGAATCCTCCAAATTATCATCAGTTCATCGGCTGGGTCTATTTATGGGCAGCAATAATCCATTGGGTGACTGCTATCCTTAACTGTAAGCACTTCATTTACAGAATACCGAGCGTTTCTTGCTCAGTGTTCTTGGCTGTTGAACAAATCTCCTTCCTCCCAGGGTGCAACTTCTTGAAATATGTCACCTTATTCTCCTGCGACACTTTCGGCTTCTATGTCTCCTGGGTCTACCTCCAATATGGAATCCAAGTTCTCACCCGCCAGTTCTCCAGTCCCGAACCTGCCTATCTCGTCTCGATAATTCTCGCGCTACTCATGCTTGTCACATCCTTTCTGTTCCGATCTCTTGCACAGTCAACGTATTTTCACCGCCACGTTCGCAGGTTTTTCGCAGATTACGGCATGCCTATCAGCCTTGTCGCTACATCCGCAATGGCTTATTGGGACAGATTTAATTTAGCTGATCCAGAAACGCTACCTGTTGGACCTGCGTTCAAAGCAGCCAATGACAGAGACTGGCTCGTCAAGTTTTGGCATTTGGATGGAAAATGGGTCGGTATAGCATTACCTTTTGGCGTCATACTTTGGATTCTGTTCTTTTTCGATCATAACGTATCGGTGAGTCTACTTATTGATGATACAGACTCATTTTCGTGCACCAATTGAAATTTATCAGTCATTAATGGCTCAAGGGGCAGAATTCCCGCTACGTAAACCTCCAGGATTTCACTGGGATTTCTTCCTTCTTGGTGTCACGACGTTCATCGCAGGACTTATCGGCATCCCAGCGCCCAATGGACTCATTCCCCAAGCTCCTATTCACACTACATCTCTCGTCATCATGGGCCACGATCCCAAAGATGAAGAAGATCAGAATTCCGGGCCCGAATCTGAGCCTCCCGCAAGAACCGCATCTCGCATTTCCAGAGGCTCAGGTCCGGAATCAAATCATGTCTTAACACTACGAAATGTTCCGGAACGAAGCTCTTCCTATCTAAATGAAGTTCCTGTTGGTGTGGTAGAACAGCGAGTGTCCAATCTAGCACAAGGAAGTTTATGCCTCGTGTTGTTGACAGGCCCATTTCTACACGTATTGAACCTCATATCGAGAGGTGTACTCGCGGGTTTGTTGTATGTGGATCATATCTATTAGCTTTCCCTGTTCTCGCCTTGCTGATGCTGTCCTATCATAATAGCTGGTACATGGGTCTTGATGCCCTCATAAGCAATGGAATCTCGCAGAAAATATTTTACCTTCTTCGGGATAGGCACCTTACACCAGTTGGCGAGCCCCTCAGACGTGTTCGGAAGTCACGTATCATTTTGTTTCTCTCGGTTGAACTCATTGGCTTCTGCGCTACTTTCGCAATTACTCAAACAATCGGTTCGTCTTCCCTAGGAACAGAGAGTTCTTCTCATCCAACTAAACACTGATGTTATTCACCTATACCTCATAGCTGCAATCGGATTTCCTGTCATCATCATGTTACTGATACCTCTCCGCATCCTCCTTATTCCTCGCTTGCCATTCACCGATGAAGAGCTGGCAATCCTAGACGGCCCAACAGCTTCGCCATTTGTGAGTCGATTCCCTCAAAAAGCGTCAGAATTTGGTGGTTGTTGGCTTCTTTCCTGGCTCACTCTGACCTATTTACCTTTCATTTCTAATTGTTTGATGTTATCGACGTCAACCAGAATTGCTCTTGCTGCAAGCTGTTTGCAGGGACCTTGGACACGCGAAATTTCTGGTGTTTGGTTACGCCCTGTTCACGTCCTTAGCCCGTTTGGACCAGTAGACTGCTGGTACTTGTGTCAGTTGCTTTTACCGAGCCTAGCATCCTATTGGGATGCTCAGGACTGCGCCCGGTAACAAGACTCAGATGTTCGACTTCTGCCGGCGTGGGTCTCTACATTCATACCAGTCGGTCCCACAATTCTCGTTCGCCCCAACAAAAGAAAGGGACGTTTTCCATAGCTTTCTGCAGTTACTTCATTTTGAAATACCATTATGATCCAATTTTGTAAATTGGATTGCTGATATTTTTCACAGACTATGGAATCCGTTGGTGGAACATTATAGTTTGACGATGTACTTATGCTTGCGTAGCACGTTCTACACCTTATGTGTATCTCTACATGCTAAGTCCCTGGAGTTCTAGAACTTCATTTGATCCTCTGATGAATCCTGCCTCAGTGTGTCCTCGAGCCTTAGTTTCTTTGTTACTTCGACTTATGCCTCTTTTTCTGTTGCGTCTCATACGCACTTAGTTTTCCGTGAGTTGTAGATCTGTGTTTACTCACGCAAGTGCAAGCCATAAGGTATAAACACGTGGATGCACAAGGCCAGTGAAGTAAATTGTGTATCTAAGTCCTGCATTTGTCAGAATTGCGTGTCTTTGCCTCCCCGCTAACGAAGAAGAAATACCGCTTTATCCAGGTAGATAAAGCACAGGGAATAGATAATTACTCAGGTAGGCGATATCCATCAAGTCTCAGGTAAGACCCAATAAGGAAATCAGATTGGCTTCTTTCTCTCAATGCCCTTATCACGGGGTACTTATCATCCGCTACAACATAACTATTTGGCAATGGGCGATGAGCATTCCCTCGGATACCTGCTGGGTACCTGAGAAATATAAATTCTGTGCAGGAAGACATGATCGATCGGGGATCGACTTCCTCTGCCTCTCTGCTAATCTACATAGCGTTCAGTGCCTCTCAATTGCTCGGAGGATGTCTTCTGATCAGGTTCTTGGTGTTGTGTTATTGACTAGACATGGAGATCGTCAAGGCAAATCTACTGTCTCAAGTCGGAGTTTCGTACTAAATAGTTTTATCAGGCTTCTATCAAGATCCTACAACCTACACTCCCCTCGGTACTGTGATTACCCCCACTGGTACTGTGAGGAGCCCGTTGTATCCTTTACCTCATCTTCTTGTTAACTCATCCTTGCCCAAAGGAACAAGAGTTACAACTTGGGAAATTTTTACGTCAGAGATATCTCAATGCTTCCTCGCCATATGCCATCCAGAACATCAGTCAGACAGTTGTCGACCTCACCCAGATCCAAGTTCGTGCGGACGCTGGAGGGGAAGGTGGAGTTATATACAACTCTGCGGTTGCTCTCTTGCAAGGACTCTATCCCCCTACGTCATCCTACAATGAGACACTTGTGAATGGGACGGTAATCTTCGGTGCATCCAATGGATACCAGGTTGGTTTTCGTCGGGATTTATGACTTTGAGTCTTATAATATTGACTTTTCTTTGCACTGATAGTTCATCCCGGGTGAGTGATTGTGCTATCGATAGCTTTCGAGTCTTCCATTTACGAGATTCGTACACCAGTGGAGTCTGTCGAGCCCAACAATGACATCTCCTTGGAGGGCTTCACTTCTTGTCCAGTGAGTGTGGACACAAAGAAAATAAGCCTATGAATATCGACAAATTCTCCTCTCTCTCAGTCTCTAGACACAGATACAAATGCATTTTATGCGTCACCTGAGTTCAAGGCTAAAGCGAGTGAATATGCTGACTTTTTCAACGCAATCGGGCCGTTCTTGGACCAACGACCGGACGATCTGGAAGACATGGTGAGTGTCAAAATTGACTCCAATTTGTGATAACTTATCCAAGGTTCTAGTGGAATGTGAGCATCTTGATGAAATCAATCTTTTGCTGCTGAGAATTTCAAGATTTTTGATTTCCTGAATGTCCGGTTTATTCACGACGCCAACTTCGCCCAAAAGTTGCCACATACCCTGCTTGAGCAAGCTCGTGATCTTGCCAATTGGCATGAGTACGGAGTCTTTAGTGACCCCGATCCAAGTGGAATTGGTAACAGTGAGTCGGATGAAGCACGAATGAGACACAACACTGGACCTCTTGCTCTCATTTAGTTGCTGGGCGCACCGTTCTGCCGTATATCTTGAATGGTTTTAAGGACATTGCAGATTCCAGTAGCCCCCTCAAGATTTCTTACCAAGCGCTTTCCTACAAGCCTTTCCTCTCTTTGTTTAACATGACCGGTGTCACCCAACAGAACCCCCAGCTTGCTGCTATCGGTGGGTCGATATCTGAAGGCTAGATTTTTACTATTAACCACTGCACAATTAGTCAATTACGCAGCGGCCGTTGCCTATGAAATTCGTGCTTCAAGTAACGGGCCGGTCATCCGATTCCTCTTCAAGAACGGGACCATAGAAGACGACTTCACGGCTTACAATATGTTTGGGGCTGATGGCGATGTGCCTCTGTCGACCTTCGTTGCCCGCCTTTCAGTGAGTCTGAAGCTCACACTTCTATTGCCTCATTTAACACCATTCTAGGACACCGCAGTTAATGACACGGCCCATTGGTGTTCAGCATGTCAAAACACCCAGACCAGAGGTTGTGGTGACTTGACGCTTGCTGCTGAGCAAGCAATTAACGCGGAGGAGCTTCATCCCGTCGGGGCAGGGCTTCTAGGAGCTGGAATGGCCGTTGCATTGATGATCATTCTCTTCTTTTTTGTTTATTTCCTCGGGTTCATCCAATGTGGAAAGAAACCCAAGAGATCTATTAAGGCAGGCTCGGATGTACGTCATTTCTCCCAGGCTGCAACAATATACTGATAGATCATTGTCATCTGTAGGGTGGATCTGACTTGAAGGTTTGAACTCCATCTGGTTTCTGCCACCATGTGAAAGAGAGGATTGTATATTGCACGATGAATACCATACATCATACATGCAGACATGTATACTGAGCTACAAAATCAGAGATCCTCATGCATTATGTTGTCGTAGTCTGACTCCTCATGAAACTCATCTAAACAACAATCAGGCCAACGCCACTTGAGATGATAATGATACAAACCACTCGCAAATTCGGAATCATAGTCCTCATCTGGATAATCATTTTTGTAATATTCCTCGGCTGGAGAGATTCAGGGAACATGAAATCAAAACGCAGCCACACTCACCATTTGAATCCTCGTCAGCCTCGTCTTCTGCTTCTGAACCTGTGTCTGAATCATCTGAGTTGAGGAGTGAGCCGGGCATACCGGTACTTGTTCCCAGAATCAGTAGTTGACAAATTTTTCAGTAGTGCGTATACACACATTGTTCCCGTCCTTGCTGCAATTGAGTTCCATTCACTCAAACTCGCTGGTCTGTGATAGAAAACGTCCCAGACATAATCACCAGAAAATTCATCGGTAGGAGTGTCTATCCCGCTCATAATGCGAGGGCTTGCCGCCAGAGTATCTGAACGAGTAAATACAGAATGAACAACGGAGTTCTCCATGTTACAGCAACTCACTTCTCAAGTAATCATTCAGCAGAGGTAAGAACTTTTCCATTTCAGGGTCTCGCATAGACTCTCCTTCGGACAAAATCGCATCGTACATTTTGAAGTCGGGAGTAAGAGGGCACTTGGGTAGGTGCTTGGAGGTAAGAATTTTTGATCTGCTACCTCATCAGATGCAACGATACAAGGAACGGATAGCACACACGAGCTATGTGGTCGTTTTACATATGGTTTATGCTCTACTGAGGAAACGATCGTGTATGCTCGGTTCTGTTCGTGTCTCCAGCGGGTCGGTGAAGAGGATATGTCGCCAAAAGAGCTCGCATTAGAGGGAGAAATTGCCATTTCTTCTTTGACTACGTCTCCCTGCGCTAGGCGAGATATTCTGTCCTATTTGTATTGTGCATAGGCAGTTTAAGCAAGCTGGCATGATCAACGGCTCACTTGGATGTCCTTCTGAATATTTTCATCTTTCCAAACGCCATTTTCTACTGTCTGTGCATATTGAAACACACCAGCACTACTACGTGTCTTTTTCCGACGGAGGCCTCTCTCGATCACTAGAACGTTTGAGAACAAGCTAAAGAGCGGGCGACTGAAAGGCACCTAAAGCGTCTAAAGGCTCTTCATTCCGCTTCCTTTTAATACGTAAAATTGTGTATGACTGTGAAGGGGTGTCAACATCCATCGCAATGACGAGCGGCTTCTTGCCAGACAGTACATCAATTACGTAGTCCTCACGTGCCCGCTATCACTCAATAGCACTATCTGATAGTGCCATCTGTCTACCCCTGTAAGGGCACTTGTTTTTCTGTGCTCATCCACTCTTCTGTGTTCCCCCAGTCAGCTGTATTTACCTATGCACTTGTCCATGTCTCAATGTTGCAACTCCATATTCTGGCTTACCCTGATAGTTTCTGGCTATGATGGTGTGATCATTCCATACTCTTATGTAAGCAATGATCCAACAGATTGGAATGCATGTAGGATATTTAAAGTAGCTGTTATCTTATTCTAATCTCTTAGGTTTTGTATAGTTCTCATTTCAAGTCAAAGTTTATAGATTTACAGATGCTAAGTATGGTTCTTGCTTCAAGTTAAAGTCTGCAATTGTTGTATAGAATAGAATAGTATTAGACTTTAAGATAGTAGACTTGGTTTCTTTTTATTTTCTTCTCTTTTATTTTCCTTTTCATTTATTTTCTGTTTCTATTTTGGACTTAGGTGATGGAGTGTGATGTCACATCATGTGTGATTGTCACCTGTCATAGTCATATGATTATGTAGCACAGAAAAAGTGCCACAGCCCAAACTCTAAGCTATATCTGTTCCTAATATGGATATTTTAGTATCAAAACTCTATGGTTATTTGGCTTTATTTGCATCAAACTCCACAGTTATTTGGACTTATTTTCACTATCTTCTATAGCAGAGTTATTTCTTCTCAAACTTTGCAAATACTTGAAATTTTATACAAAGTTTTCTCCTATCCAGCCTAAACTTCTTTCAATGTTTTACCACTGAAACATCTACTTGGAAATCTGCTTAATTACTTCTTTAATTTACTTATGGTAACATACTTCCTCTTATTTCTATAACTTCTAATTCTACTCTCTAAGACCTTCCTTTAAAATTGTGACCCTATAGCTAGTAGGAAATATAACATATAAGTTGAAGTTATTCTGAAAAGTCTCTATTCCTATAGACTTTGATAAGTTCCCATACTTGTTAAACTTTGCAAAACTTCTTTGAACTTTTGCTCCTCAAGTATGAACTATACTTATCAAAAGGTTCTAGAACAAATAATATCATATAGCATAGCTATAACATATTAGCCTTATAGAAAGCATACAGACTTTAGAATAGGTTAGTTATAGTGTGTACACAGGCTGTAGTTTGTAATATGTAAGATAGACTAGTTTGTAATGGGAACTCCATTAAGTTCTCTTATGTTGATCAATACAAGAGTATATCTTTCATCTTAACTTTGAGACTTAAGTCATAACAGATAGATTAAATACTGAGACTTGTCTAAAAAGTAATATAACTAGATACAGATAATAATCTTGGCTTTAACCTATATTTGTTATGAACTGTGCTTCATTTCTTTTTTCTTCTATTTGTTTCTTTTATTGTTCTTTATTTATTATGTTAAGTACTTATAAGAAAATGGTTACAGACTATGGTTATGTGATATGTCACAGTATAGTATCACTAGGATACATAATCATAGTCATATAATATGTAGTGAAGGTTAAAGAGAGAACTACACCAGTTGCAAAATATAGGCTATTAGCTTCAATTTAGAATAGAATAGTAGTGTCAGAAGAGGCTAGAATAGATATAGAGGTAATAGTAGTCTTTAGAGTATTGAATATCTTTTGTTGGTCTATATCTATATTCACATGCTATTGTTTCTTATAAGATTGAAAAAGAGGCACATAATAGTCAAAAATCCATGAATGAACTATTAGTAAAAATTAGTAAAACTAAAAACAGCCTACAACTTAGTATATTTTGTGAGATAGGCCAGTCACAAATTTTAGCTACTTTCATGAGGTTTGTCATGATATACTTGAACCCTTATATTTTATTTTGATTTTCTTTTCTTTTTATCTATTTTCTTTGATTTGATTTCTCTTCTTCTTTTATTTTCTGTTTCTTTTATTTTTTGGATGATGAAGAGACACATAACCATAGTCACATGATACATCACATTACATCACATCATAAGCTTAGAATATTGTAAAAAAAAACTAGAAGAAATAACATCAAGATGTATGTTATAAGAAAATTAATCTTATACTGAGAAGTTATAAGTGCCTAGAAACTCTAGATGATATTTGGGTAAGGTATTCTACTGTTACACCACTACCATATATATTATAATAGGATGGTCCAAACACATGGTCTGTGTACTTGACCAATCAATATCTACAACTATAATTAACTAAATAACTATAGTATTACTGTAGTAGACTAGACAATGGAAATCAGGATAATGTAGAAACAGTTATCAGTCCATCAGGAGCTAGTCTAGGTAATGACCAGCCTAACAGTGTAACTAAGTCTCTGTAGAGTGGATCTAAACTTACAGTATTGCTAATATTTCCTAACATATATCTACTATTAGAGTTGCAAACAATAGACTTGATTTCATTTTATTTCTCTTTAATTTTTATTCTTTATTCTGGACTTAGATGAAAGTGTGATGTGACATAAAGAAAGTCATAGAAGATCTTAGATGACATTAGACAATATAGCAATAACATGTTGGTTTTATAGCAAACACATATACTTTAGAGTAGATTAGTTGTAGTGTGTGTGTAAATTACAGTCTGTAGTATATAAGGTAGACTAGTCTGTACTTAGAACTCTATCAAGTCCTTTTGTGTTACTTGATACAAAAGTTATCTTTTATCTTTACTTAAATAAGATTGAGGAAGGAAAAATCAGTGGATGTACAAAAGATAGAAGTGGATAGCAGCCTTACTAGCACTGATAGCTCAAGAAAGGAAAAGATGGAAGTGTTATTGGATAATAGTACAACAGAGTTGTTGATGAGCTTAGAATTTGTGAGGAAAAACAAGTTTAAAAAGAAGAAGCTAGAAAGATCAATATATATAAGAAATGTAGATGATATCTTTAATCATGAAGAACTGATTGAGTATATAGTAGAGGTGAAATTATTTTATAAGTGGCATAAAAAGAGAATGGAGATAAATGTAATAAGTGGTCAGAAGTAGAGTGTTATATTAGGGATGCTATAGCT